>OLIH01000093.1_pt1 | contig 106763 bp, 102 predicted proteins | sample 1609721 | NCBI WGS metagenome assembly OLIH01 (sample SAMEA4350157, study PRJEB24818) | metagenome | biome: human; feature: gut; material: faeces | place: Denmark | collected 2013-09
CCTGTGCTTTTTGCTTGGTTGCCAGACCAGCTTTATTTTAGCACAGGAGGTTCTTTCTCTTCACTAAAGTATTTTTTATCCACCCCCAGTTGAACTGGGGGATTTTATCATGCCTATTCGGCGCCATAAAAACACGCCGCAAGCAAAAGGCTTGCGGCGCGATGGAGCTGGCAACAGGAATCGAACCTGCAACCTGCTGATTACAAATCTATTTTGCAGCTACTGTGCTGTGCTCTATTGTCCTAAATTTTATCGTTTGTTCGTATTTTTCATGCAAACAAAAATATCAGAGATGAACAGCGTGGTAGTCAAAAAGTAGTCAATAAATGTAGTCAGCTTTATTTAATTTTACGAGACCGAATATAAACGAAAAGCTCCCGCCCATCCGGACAAACGAACCGGACAGTCGGGGGTGTTTCATTCATTTCATTTCGTTGTCAGTAACCTGATCAACAGCCTTTTTCCCTGCCGCCAGCAGCCTGGTCAGCCCGGAGGGAACTTTGGCGCCCATGTCGGTGGCGTTCTCGGCGATGGAGCCCAGTTCGGTGAAGATATACCAGGCCAGGACCATGGGCAGGACCAGGGTGCTGTAATCGATTGCAAGGCCCGGCATGTGCTCCACCGCCATGGCCAGCACGCAGTCGGCCAGGCCTGCCACAATGACCACCAGGATCATCCCCATCTTATGCCAGATACCTGCAAGGGCGACGGCGCTGGACCACTCACCTTTTGCGGCGGCGGCTGCGCTGCCGCTGACCCAGTCGATGACCATGCAGGCCACCCAGGCCACGATCAGCCAGCCCAACCATCCAAAGGCCGCGGTGAAGCCGCCGCACAGGGCAACGATGGCCGTCTTGATGGCCAGGAAAATGTTGTTGGTGTTTTCCATTGTTATCACTCCTCTACGTACTTGCTGTGGTACAGACCCATCTCCAGCAGATCCAGCTGTTCACACCGGCGCATGAGATAGAAGGCATCGCCGGAGCTGACCGGCCCGATGGTCAGTGTCTGCAGATGCTTGTCCGCATCATTCCATACACTGTGATACAATCCCTGGGCGGTAAGCCCCAGATCGGAACACAGCTTCTGCAGATTCAGCGCATCCCCGATGGTGATAGGCCCAATGGTAACCAACTGCATCAGCGTGCTGGCATCCGGTTCCGGATCTTCCTCCGGAGCTTCAAAGCCGTTCAGCCCTGCGTCTTGCATAATTTTCGGGTAGTCCTTATACACCCGGTTGCAGTCAAGACTATCACCGAAACCGGGAACGCCCAAGGCATTACCGGAGCTGTACTGCCAGATGCCATACGGCAGCGGGCAGGTGCAGGAGCTGCCGTACTGGGCGCACCAGACGTCGTACTGCTTCAGCTCACGCCAGTTGAGCTTGTTGGCGATAAAGTCCCGGCTGGCATACAGGATACCATAGTAGCCAGCCGCCTCGATCTCGCCCAGGAATGCTTTGACGATAGCCGTGCGGGTGGCGTTAGACAGTGCCAGGATGCAAGGCTCGTATTCAATGTCAAATGCCACCGGCATACCGGGCTTCAGACCCTTGATGACCTGCAGGCAGCAACGTGCCTCCTGGATGGCCTGCTCCGTGCTGGTGGCATAGCTGTACCAGTAGCAGCCCCATTCGATGCCGTGCAGGATGCAGTTGGTTACATTGCGGCGGAACTGAGGATCCTCCTGCTTGATGCTGCTGCCGTATCCGGCCCGCAGCATCGCGTGACCAATACCGGAATTTTTGACAGTGGCCCAATTCACAGTTCCCTGCCACTTGCTTACGTCAATTGCAGAAAACAATATTTTATCCTCCTCACTTGTATTTCAGGAGCCTGGCTCATTCCTCCAGCTTGATCAATCACCGTCTTTTTAACGCTCAACACTGGATGATATTGAACTTGAAATTGCGCCACAGACCGGTACTACGGTTCTTCCAGACGGCACTGTACTGGCTCATGTAGGCGATGCAGGTTTCGGTGGCATCGCTGTCACCAAACGCCGGATGGGTAAAGGTGAACTGCGACTTGCCAGCAAACAGCCCCCGCAGATAGGACAACTCCTCATCGGTGAGCCAGGCGTAGGAGAAGCTCCATCTGCCCACTTTTTCTCGAATCATAACCCGGTGCATGACACCACTTTCGTCCCGGCCGGTATCGCCGGCATCCAGGTCGGAAAAGCTGAATTCCGGATCCGCATCGGGAGCCAGCATGGGCTGTCCGTCCACCTGGTAAAAATTCACCTTCTGTCTCATACAAAACCACCCCCAGCAATAACAGCCTGATGCAACCGGTACCGCTCCGCAGCCCGTCCGATGACCTCATCTCCCACCCGGATGCCGTACACGGCTTCCAGAATCTGGCGCAGCACATCCGTCATTCGTTCCATCGCAGCCAGCTCCCCATCCTGCATATCCTGCATAACAGCAGCCACCGCTTCCTGGATGGTGGACAATGGCGCTTCGATGTTGGTGCCGCTGCTCTGGTCACCCAGCACAGCCAAAAATTCCCGGTTGGGCGGGATGACCGCACCCTGGGCCAGATACGGAATCTGTGGGGCTGTGATGGCAGAAAGCTGAAAGCCGAACGTAGACCCGCCGATACCGGGAACCCAATCCGGGACATCAAAGGATAGGCTTCCAACCGCGCTGATGACACGGTTCAGGGCATTCACAACAGCCTGGATCATGCTGTTCACAAAAGCGATGATACCGTTGATGCAGTTCTTGATTCCGTTCTGAATACGGTCCCAGACGGCCAGCGTGGTATCCGCAATGGCATTCCAGGCAGCGTCCCAGTCCCCTTTGAACACAGCGGTCAGGAAATCGGCCAATCCGCGCAAAAGGACCATGGCCGCATCGATGACATCCGCCACCAACCCCATAGCTGTTTCTACGGCCCCTGCTACTGCATTGAATACATCAGTAAACACCGGTCCGAAGGTAGAAATCAGCCAGTTGATCAGCGGGGCCAGAACATTGTTCCAGAAGGTCAGCAGCATATTCTGCACACTGCCGATCAGCAAAAGAAGGTCATCCCACAAAGGCTTTGCATGCTGGGACCAGAACTTGTCCAGGAGTGCAATAATGTTGGCCAGAATTGGCTCAATCACGGTGTAATACAGATTGCTGAAAATGGACAGCAGGTTCTGAAAAGCCAGGACAATGCCATCCATTACAGGCTGGCCATAGGTAGCCCAGGCGTTGGAGATGCCTTCCATCATGCCCTGCCAGATGGACAGAATCACCTCGAGTGCCGGCCGCACCAGATTGTTGATGGCATCAGTGAGGATACCGCACATCCACACAAAGTCGGCAGCGAAAAGCTGAATAGCCGTGGATACAGTCCCACCCACAATGGGAGCAAATGCCTGGGAAAAAGAATTGATCACACCAGGCACAAAGGTTCCTGCCAGATACCCCAGCAAAGGCTGCAGAGCGTTGGTCCAAAGCCCAGACGCTGCGGCCTGAATTTGCGGCCAGACAGCCAGCGCCGTAGCCTTAATCTGTTCCCAGGCGGCTCTCCAGGCGGCAATGGAAGGCGCCAGAGCTGTAGTGAAGGAATCCCAGAACGCTTTCACCCGGTCCATCAGAGAAGCAAATCCCGCCCCGGTCTGGTCCACAAAGTCATAATTGGGGGCAGTGGTGCCCCCTCCACCTCCGCCGCCGGAACTGTCCTCCTGCGGCGCGTCCAGTCGGTTGATCTCATCGAATCCGGCCAGGCTGCGGGTGGCCTTTTCCGTCTGCTTGGCGGCACTGCCGGCGGCGCTCCCGTAGCTGTTCATTGCCTTGGCGCTACTCTTCATGGCCCCCAGGCTCTTGCCGGTGATCAGGCTGATGAACCGTGCCAGGTAGCTGATACCGGTAGCCAACATATTGTTGATGTAGGCAAGGGCGTTGCCCAGCGCCTGCACCAGAGGAGCGGCGGCCACGCTAGCAGCCCCCTGCAGGTTGGCCAGGCTCTGCCGGAAGGTGTCGCTGGACTGCATGGCCTGTCCGAACCAGCCCACCATTTTGGTGAGGGCCGAAGAAATGATATTGAACAGCAGCGCACCGGACACAATACCGGAAAGCCGTGTTCCGAACTTCTGCATGGCAGTAGAAGCACGGGTCACATCCTTGGCCGCAGAACCTGTTTTCTTGGCAGAACCAGCCTTCTTCTGCCTTTCATAAGCTGCGGATGCCTTCTGTACAGCGGACTGTTCCTGCCCCAGCTGCTTCTCCAAGACGCCATGACGCTGCTGCAACTCCGCAACAGACTGCACCTGTTTCTGATATTCTGCCTGGATGGCCGCTGCCTTTTCCTCCTGCTTGGACAACGTCTGCACCAGCCGGTCGCTATCTGCATACAGAGAGGCATTCTGTGCCTGGGTCCGGCTGGCCGCCACGCTGGCGACATTGGCCTCGGACATAGTGGGGAACTCCTGCCGCACCTGGGCTGCGTTCTTTGCTCTGGCTGCGTCCAGCTTGGCGTTTACCTGTTCCAGGGCGCTGGCCGTTGCCTGGGCTTCAGTCTTTGCCTTGGCCAGGTCATCCCCCAGCTTTGTGCGCTTGCCCGTGGCCTGGGAGATCTGCTTGTCCAGCGCACTGATCTGCTGGGCCGTGCTCTTGGCCTTGGCCTGCAGGGCTTTCAGATCTGCCTCGGCCCCTTTATTGTTCACCCGGGTATCAATGATGATAGAGCCGTCTGCTGCCATACACTACACCCCCAATCTGCGGAAGAATTCTTCCTCTTCCTTGGTCAGGCGCGTCACCGGCCCGATCAGTTCTTCATTTTCACGGGCAAAGGCCCGCTCGGCCTTGTCCAGTGCCTGTCCCCTGGCCCGCTTGTCCCGGATAGCAACCACCTGAGCAAACAGACCCTTGCCGATGTTCTGGAAAGCCCCCACAAAATCCCACCAGTGCAGGTAGGCGCAGGCCCGGCAGCTATACCCCAGAACCTTGTCCACGGCAGGGGCAATGAGCTGCACATCGGTGTCCCAGTGGACAAGGGCGATGCGTTCTGGCTGATTTTCCGGAAGCGGACGGCCCAGATTGATGAACTCCATGGCAGCCCGCAAAGCCGCCTCGGCCCCCACCTCAGACAGCTTTTCGTATTCCGGGAAAAGGATCTTCAGGCAGGTGGAAAGACGCCATGCCTGTGGCAATTCTTCGTCCTGCAGGGCGTCAATTGCATCCAGAACGGCGCGGTAGTCGCTGCGGATGGCAAAGGTCTGTCCGGCCACCTCCACCGTGGTGGGAAGTCCCCAGCCCATCAGCCGGGCAGTACCTGGCCGGGTGCCAGGCCTTTGGCGGTCCCATCATAGGGCGCGGTATGGGCTTCGGCGCGGCTGCGTACGGCCTTGGCGCCGGCCTGCATGGATGCCTCGATCACGGGGCCAATAGCGTCCAGAACATGCTCCAGGACGGTGGCACCATCACCACACACACCGAAGCAGGACTGCCCGCCGAAGAAACCTTCCGACACCTTGGCGCCGAAGGCATAGTCGATGCAGGACTTGATCCGTCCATCCGCTTCCTGAAGGACATCCAGAACAGCATCACCCTCTGCTGCATGAGCCTTTTCGGCCAGGGAATCTACCTCCGGCTTGATTTTCTTCCACCGGGCGGCAATGCCGGGGTCAGCGGGATTGAAGCGAACAGTGCCGGTCACGGTACCGTCCGGGAGCCGGATGTCATAGCTTTTGAGACCCAAGTCAATGTTCAGTTCCATGGATCATTCCTCCTCTTTGGCAAAAGTGGGCTTGCCCTCCGCCATGGTCACGGTGCCCAGGTCGGTATCGTTGGACAGATAGACGGTCAAGGGCATATCCACATAGGAAGAACCGCCCAGGCTGGTGGGCACGATGGTGCAGCCCTTGTGCATCTCAGCGGTGAAGGGGCCGGTGGTGGCGGTACCCAGATAGCAGTGGACCACCAGAATATCGAAAGAGCTCAGCTCGCTCAGTGCCTTGCGGCGCTCGATGTCCAGGATCTTCGCGCTGAGCTTGTTGCCGCCCCGGATGGTGTTGGGGTCCAGTTCCTGGGTGGGCTTGGCCGGGGACACAGTGGTATCAGTCAGCCCCAGAACGTCAGTAGTCTGGTCCACATCGTGGTTGTATTCGATGCTGGAATCCTCCACACCACGGCCCAGAATTTCCCACTCGGGAGAGTCGCTGGTGGAGCCCACGTTGACGAAGGTCATCAGAAGTTTGCGGTCAGCCTTCTGGCCGCTGGTCAGATTGATAGTAGCTGCTGCCATTGTCATACCTCCTCAAGGTTCAGCTTAATCTGCAGCTGGTAGCTGGCGGCATTGGCGTCCGCCTGGGTAATGACGCCCGCATTATATGCCTGAATTTTTGTGACGGTATACCCGGACACTTCCGGGTAATCGTGGATTCGCTCCTGCCCACGGATCCACGCGGACAGGCGGGCAAAGAAGTCCGCCGCACTCAGATTCGGAGCCAGCGCCGCCCCGAAGGGCAGCTGGGCAACAAAAACCAGGTCATGCTCGGCAAGGTCATACCCCAGCACATCGGTCTTGTGGCTTTCACCGCCGGTGCGCAGGGTGTATTCGGTGGCTTCGGCCCCCAGATAATTGGCGTTGAACCGGTCGTGTTTGTCGATGAGCGGGCATTTATCCCGCAGCCACTTTCGGGTGGCGTCCAGTGCGTTCACGGTGCGGCCCTCCCTCCGGCCAGGGCTGCAGCCCCCTGGATGATGTCATCTCCGCGCTCGGCCTTCATGCGTTCAAACCAGAAAGCGCCCCGCTCCGGCGCGCCGTTGTAGGTCAGCTTGCGGCCGGTGGGGTGCTTTTTCTTGCCGGGCGGGGACCAGAACCCCGCCAGCTCCCCTGCTTCATACCGGGGAATGTTGGGGCCGTAGACCTGGCCATAGTAGAGATACCGGGCGTACGGGGTGGCATAGACCACCATGCCCTGCCCGATGACAGATGCAGTGATGGCGCTGTGCTTGAGCACGCCGGTGGCAAATGGCACTTTGGGGTCACACAGACGGATGACCTCGCTGTCGATGAACTTCTGCACCTTTCCGCCGGGTTTCAGCCCCCGGGCTTCCAGAGCGTCCTGCAGGCCGTCCAGATCCAGGCGGGCGTCGTACTTGATGGGCATTTATTCCGCCTCCAGATAGATGTGAGCTCCGGGCCTGCCCCGGTTGTCGCGCACGACGGTCACGGTGGCCGTCTCACTGCCGCAGGCGATCTTGTCCCCCACAGCCACAACAGGGTACCCGGCGCTTTGAGGAATGCGGCACTTGTACACGCAGCGTGCCGCCATGCCTTCCTTGCCCGGTGTAGCGGCCCGGCCGCCGTACCAGCTGCAGCCGTGGAAGGTCTGCTCCTGCTCGGTATCGCTGTCACTGTCTCCATCGTAGCCCAGATGGGTGATGGTGACAGTCCTGTTACACCCCTGCATGGGTCCCCCTCCTTCACACAAAGGCATGTCCGGCAAAAACCAGCAGGTTTACCGGCACGGTGAGGTAATCAGCCAGCAAGCGTCGCAAAGCTGTCCGGGATTCCGCCTCGGTGACGCGGGTCTCGCTGTATCCGTCATTGGAAAAGCTCTGTACCCCGTCAGAAGAGAAGTTTCCCGCGGCCAGTGCGTTGATGAGGGCGCATTCGCAGTCGCACAGCGCATCGGCCATGCAGGCAGGCGCATCCCGCGCCTGCCCCATGGTTTCATGGTCGATGATGTACGCCGCCTTTTTGGCCTTACGCTCATACTCATCTTGCGGCAGAGTCCCGCCGTTTTCCTGGTACTTGCCGTAGGTACTGTACATGGGCGGCTCCTTTCCGGTTAGCCGGCGGCCACCTTGCGCACACGGGCAAGCGCGGTGTTGGCCACCTTGTAGCCGGTGTTCATCTCCACCTGGGCCTTGGAACCGACGAAATTCTCGGAATCCACGATACGGGCAGTTTCAAAGTTGGTGACCACCTTCAGGGTCTGGTGGTAGTACATGACATACTGCACGGTGGAGCAGTCCACGGTCTTGAGGGTGCCGGTGCTGTCGTAGTACTTGATGGAGCCGGTCAGGCCGTTGGCTTCCACAAAGAGCATCCCCAGCCAGCGGCCAACGTTGCCGGTTTCAGCAATGCGGTCGTTGTGTTCGGGGGTGAAATCCTTGCCGGCGGCCAGCAGCACCTGGGCGTAAAAGTCCGGGCTGCACATGACAACATCCACGCGGCCCTTTGCCTTGATGATCTCGGCACGGGTCTTGACGATGTCATCCTTCACATCGGTGATAGCGGTGGTCAGAGTGGCAGCGGTGCCCTCCTGCACCAGGCAGCCCAGTCCGGACTGCATCCAGCCTTCGCCGCACTCCTGGGTAGCCACTGCCAGCTGCTCCTCTGCCAGATTGAAGGAAACGGCAGCCGCCTGGACGCCGTAGATCTTCTTGGACTTCTGGAAGTTGTTGTTCAGCTGGATGGGGATCAGAGTATCCGCCGTCGCTTCATCCGTAAAATCGCGGCCAGGCTTGCCCGGCTCAGCGGCGGAGGTGTTCAGCTTGTGGACAAAGATCTGACCCGCCGGGCCGAACGTGAATTCATCGGAGCAGGTCACACCGGGAACCAGGACCGGGTTGTAGTAGAGGTTGGGCTCCAACGTGGAGGCGTACTGTTCATCCACGTTCTGGTTATTGTACATAACAGACATACGTTATTCTCCTTTCGGATGATAGAAGGGATTGTTCTTGTACTTGCTGTCCAGGAAGGACTGGTTGGAAGCAGCAGGCGCCTGCCCCTTGCCGCCAACGGTGACGGTGGGGGCGGCCTTTTCCGGTGCGAAGGCGCCGGGGTCGGATTCCTTGTAGGATTTCAGGTAATCGTCAAAGCCCAGCAGCTTGCCTTCCTGCAAGGGCAGCTTCTTGGCCTTGAGGTCAGACAAAAACGCCTTTTTGGCGCTCTCGCTGGAGAACTTCACGCCGGACACGGCGCTCTGGGCGGCAAAATCGCTCTGCAGTTCCGCCACCTGCGCCTTGGCGTTGTTTTCGGCCTGTTCGGCCTTGGTTTTCCATTCCGGGTCATAGCCTTCCAGCTTCTTGTTGGCCTCGCCAAGCTGGGTGCGGGCGGTATCCCGCTCGGTGGTCAGGGTGGCGATGGTCTGCTTCTGGCGCTCAATGTCCGCACCATGCAGATCCATGATCTGCCCCAGCTGCTCGTCGGTGATATTGGGGATGATGCTCTTGACTTCTTCCCGTTTCATGTGTGGTCCTTTCTGCCCTATGCTTTTTGCGGGGTCGCTCCCACGGGCTGTACAGTTTTACGCCTTGCCGGGCAAATTTGGGTATAAAAATTGCCCGCCCCGGCCTCCTGCGGCCAAGGTGGGCATACAATACGCCTTTGCAGTCGAGTGCAAAAGCGCATAATCCGGATCAGACAGAGATGCCTTCCATCTCCGCCCGCACCTCCAGGGTATCCAGATAATTCTGCATGGGTTCTACCTGCTCTTTCAACAGCTTCAGACTGCAGGACGGTGTAAAGCCAAGCGTTCCAGCCTGCCATTTTGCGATCATTTTGCGCAACTTTTCCAGCCGGATTTTCACCTGCCAGTATTCAGCCTTGAACCGGTCCTTGTAGTCGGAACTGTTCATCAGGTCGATAGTATCTTTCAGTTCCACATTCTGCCTCCTTGAATTTTGCATGAAAAAAGCACGGTGCGGTCTGCATCGTGCTTTGGCGTATGGCGTTTTCCGGTCAGATCAGCTCGATCTTCGCGATCTCCGGGGCAAAAAGTTCAAAGATGCCGATGGAAATACTTTCCGGGTCCGGCTCGTTGTCCAGCGCGGAAGTATAGTCGTAGGCACGCCCCTCGAACACTTGTCCGTCTTTCAACGTGATGCGAACATTTTTACCGCTGTATTCCCATAGCTTCATGTCTTTCTTTCCTCCATGGGAACCACATGGGTCCCCCGTTTTCCGTAATGAATTGCAAAACGATGGGTAGGCGTTGCAATTCCGGTTTCAGGGTTCACAGATTCGCCAACAAGGTGGTTTGCCGTCACAAATTCTTTGTGCGTCCAGTTACCATTCCCGTCCAGCTTCGGCTCCCCGGTACCGCTGTACCTGTCCACCAGCTGCTGCGCATCTTCCATCGTTCCATACAGGAAGCTGCGGTTGCCGATGTCGCGTCCTTCTTCCCGGATGTGCTTGCGCTGGTGACCCTCATTCAGCGCCTTCGGCGTTTCCGCAGAGCGGATCACCTGCAGCGCCTCTTCTCTCTTTTGAGTATACTCCGTTTCGGCCTGCTGCACAAGGCGGGTGGTTTCCCTGGCCTGCGCATACCCGAACCCGGACACCTCGGTACGGGCACCGTCCACCTTGTCGCCGGTGGCTTCTATGAAAGCGTTCAGCTCCAGCCTGGCATCCCGCAGCCGCAGGGCCGTGGGAGTGGTGTCTTGTCCCGCTGCTTTCTCGGCCAGGAAGCGCCGCTTATACTTGCGCACCGTGCGTTCCAGGGCACGCCGCATCTGGCGGATCTCGTACCGGGTGTACTGCTTCCCGCCATACTCCACATTCCTGGCGTTGAGCTCCTCCAGGCGTGCCGCGGTATAGTTGGGGACTGAGATTCCCGGGAAGAAGGGGTAAAAGTTGTGCCGGCAGTTCCACCCGCACAGCCCCGGCCCGGTACCATAGCCGGTGGCAGTTTCGAAGTCCTCATACCATACACCTTGGTACAGGATTGCCCCGCCGATATGGTAGACCTTGCCTTGCCAGAGTGCGTGCTCCGGGCGGGCCCCCTCATGGGCCGTGACCTCCACGAACTCGCAGTCCATCTCCTCGGCGCGGGCCAGCTGCAGCTTAGCTGCCGTCTGGTTCACGCCAGTGAGTACCGCCCGGCGCACCGCCACTTCCAGTGTATCGGTGTGGCCGCTGGGATAGGTGACGCCGGGCATGTGGTCAGCCAGGTCATCCACAGCGCTCTTGATGGCCGTATTGTAGTCGAAGGCCCCGCTGGATACCTGCAGCCACGCCCGGTCCAGTCTGCTTTCAAAGGCGCCGGTCACGGTGGCGGCCGTGGTGGCCGTCAGGTTCTGCCAGGTGCCCAGGGTCTGCCGGTACCCGGCGTTAAGCAGGTTGTTCAGCGGCTCGCTGTCCTGCACAGGGGAAGGCGTGAGCCCCGCAGCCTGGTAGATCTCATCATCTTCGGCCAGGGTTTCAAGCCCCGCGTCAAGCAGCAACTGCCGGATACTGTCCCGGCTCCGGTCGCTGTATTTGGCCAGGGTGGCGGTGACATCCTGGCGCACGGCCTGCACCTGTTCCAGGCGCCACGCCTGCCAGGCGGCGGTGGGTGTCAGCGGGTCCAGCTCATCCATGGCCTTGATCCGCCGGGCCACATCCTGCAGGATGTCATCCTCCACAGCCTGCCACAGTGCCCCCACGTCGTCGGGCAGATTTTCCAGATAATCCGGGGTCAGCATCAGCGGCTACCGAAGGTCAGCACATCGGGGCTGGTTGCGGGCATCATCTGCCGTGCCTTCTCCTCATCCACGCCGAAGTACCACGCAAGCAGCTGCTCCGGTCGCAGGTAGTTGGCCTGTGCCAAGAACAGCCGCCGCTGGAACTCCACACCGGTATCCTCGAAGATGCTGTCCCCGAAGCTGACCGCCGGTTCAAAGTTCCCCGCCGGGGCCAGACCGTACAGACTGGCATAGATGTCGAACCAGTACAGCACATCCAGCAAGCCGGTGGTCAGCCCCCGGTCCTGGATGGCCTTGATGGTGTTGTAGGTGGTGCGGTCTTCGCTGATCACCTGGGTGGCGGTCACGCGGCCGGTCTTGGGGTCGATGGCAAAGGTCCCCGCACTGAACCCCACCTGCATTTCCAGAAGGCGCAGCAGCGTTTCAATGCCATTGCGATACTGCTCAAACCGCAGGTCCGGGGTGTAATCGTCCCAAGGATGCGTGTCCGGCATGTCCATCGTCATAAACAAGTCGCTGGCCAGTTCCTTGAACGGGATGGCCGGTTTCCCGTTGACCGGGTCTTTCATGGCCGCCATCCGGTCGATGATCATACGGCGGCGACCGGTTTCCCGCTCCCATACAAAGTCACCATAGGCAGCATCCAGCTGCCGGATGGTGTCTGTGGCGTTGGCGTACAGACTCACCGGGTAGGCACTGCCGTCCACCGTGTTCAGCATGGGCATCCGCAGCAGGCCGAAGTGAGGGCGATCCACGTTATGGATGGTCAGATCTGCTTCCAAGCCTGCCCAACGCTCCACCTTATCCAGGGAGATCTCCTCCCCCAGAAGCCCCACGGACTGACGGCGGAAGGCCCGGTTGGTGATGTGCAGACCTTCGGCGGTCATATCGAAGTGTTCCACCCGCACCACCCCGGTGCCGTCACCGAGATGGTCGAAGTCAGTGAAGTATCCGGCATCCAGACGCCGGTTGGGCCCCCACCGTTCGGGAAAGATGCGGGACCGGGGAATCACCTCTGCGTACAGGCTGCCGCCCACCGCATAGGGCTTTACGGCGGCCATACCGCCCACCCCCGCCAGCTGTACCGCCTCATACAGGCAGGGCAGAAGGTTTTGCTGTGCCTGCGCCTGGATCCAGTCGGCTCTGGCCCCTGCCCCGGCGCTCAGCGTCAATTCACTAGTGGCCAGGGTAGCCATGTAGGCGGTGACGGTCTGGGCCAGCTTCAGACTGTGGGGAGGCTGGTCGGTGAGATAGAACAGCTTGTCCCAGTCCTGCACAGCCTGCTCCATAAGCGAGGACATATCACAGCCCAGAGCGCGGGCGTCCCGCAGATTCAGCAGTTTCATGGCCATTCCTCTCAATGTCTTAAAGATGTTCATTACGCACCTCGGCGTTTCCAGATCAGCTCGGTGGCATAGCGCACCGCATCGATATGGTGGTTGTTCAGATCCGGGTATCCGGGCAGTACATCGCCGGTGCGGGGATCCCGCTCATACTCATACTCCGAAAATTCCCGGGCTGTGTCGGGGCACCGGTTCTGGTCAATGACGATGCCCGCCAGACCCTGCAGCCACTTCATGCTGGCCGTCACGCTGCCAGGGCCCTTCTGGGCGGCACGGCAGGAAAGGCCAAACGCCCGGTAGTCCCCAACGCTCTTGGGTTCAGCAGAATCGGCGGTGATGAAGTCTGCCCCGGTCAGCCCCCGCTGCAAAAGCAGGTCGGCGGTGTCCCGGTTGGAGGTGCGCAGCCGGGTCAGCTCATCCAGAATATAGAGAACGCCCCGGGCGGCATCGTAGTGTACCGCGTTGTAGGCCCAGGGGTCCGGATACCAGCCCCAGTCCACACCATACAGCGGGCGGTCAAAGCTGCGGAGCTGTTCCTCCGGGATGGATTCCAGCCGCAGGTTCTCGAATACGGCGGTACCGCTGCCCACAACTTCCCCGCCGTACTCGTGGCGGTAGGCGGTGGGGTTCGTTTCCTTCAGGTGTTCGGCATCCGCCAAAAATCGCGGCCCCAGCCAGGCGGCCGGGGTCGTTTGGTAGGTGGAGTGATGCACCAGCTTGCCCGGGCGGTTGTCCAGGGCGTAGCGGTTGACCCAGCTGCGGGCCGAAGCGGGCGGGTTGAAACTCTTGAAGGTCAGGGAGTATTTGCCGCCGCGCAGACAGCTCTGCTCCACGTTGCGCACCTGTTCGGCGCCGTCGAACTGATCCAGCTCCTCGAACCAGAGAAGCCCCACATACCCGCGGGGCACTTTCAGGGATTTGAGCTTGCCGGGGTCATCCAGACCGAAGAAGAGGATCTTCTGCCCTGTGGGCCGGTAGACACATTCCATCGGGCTGACGGTGCACCGGAAGTGCCCGCCCAGGCCCAGGGCGTTGATGGCCCAGCAGATCTGGGCGTAGACGCTGGTGCGCAGGGTCTTGTCCACCCGGCGCAGCACAACCGCGTTGCAGTCTGGACGGCGCAGCAGCTGCAGCACCAGCTCCACACTGATGTAGCTGGACTTTGCAGAACCGCGGCCACCCTTGGCCAGCAGCTCATCCACCTTCCCCGCCTTGATCTGCCGGTGGACATCAAAGAAGGCGGGCGAGATCAGCTCCGACAATTTACAGGTCGTCAACGATCCGCACCTCCCCGTCGGTATCTGCGGGGGACTTGTCATTCCACCCGAAGTTGCACTTCAGACTGAACTGGGCGCCGGTCGTCCCGTTGCGGTCGAACAGCCGTTCTTCAGCGTAGGCTTCGCACCGGGCCTTCGCGCGCGTTATCGTGTCCACAAATTTGGGCTTTGCCTGGTAATTGAGCAACGCCTGACGCCCCGTAAAACCCAGCGCAAGGGCCAGGCCTGTGACGGTTGGCGGGTGTGCCCCCACAATGACCGGCTCACCGTACTTGTCGGTGACGGCCTTCCCCTCATCATCCAGAAGGGGCGTTCCCTCGCAGGCGGTAAAGTAGGCGTCGATTTTCGCCTGCATCTCTTCCACCGTCTTGTACTTCGGCGGACGTCCCGCTCTGCTCTTGCCCGACGCCATAGTTCACCACCTTTCACGAGTATAAGTCTATTGGCGGAGCAGACAGGATTTGAACCTGCACAGCCTTTCAGCTCTGACGGGTTAGCAACCCGTTCCCTTACCGTTTGGGTACTACTCCAAATTGTTAAGGTGTAAACCTTCCAGTGGGGCTAAACATGCTTCCCACACAAATCAGGGCATAAAAAATCCCCCGACCAAAATGGTTGGGGGTACCGGCATTCCAACCGGCGGTGGGCACCTTATGTCGCAGCGATGCGGAGCGGCTTGGCCGCATTCCCGCACAGGTCCCGTGCTGCAGGAGAGTGTTTATGGTCCAGACGCAAATAGCGTGGCCCCTTTCCATGCACCTTTCGACGATATCATAATACACCATACAAAGGTGAACTGAGGGGAACAATTTCCAGATTGGCAAGAGCTTTCTTGTGCTGACTTTTTACCCACCGATCTGAGATGTACATCCGGTTGGCTGTCTTCCATACCGGAAGACCGTCTATGTAGAGATACTGGAGCACTTCCCTCTGCATTGGATCCTTCAGGCGGTTGATAGCTGCCTCGATTTCCTGGCGGATTCTCTGTGACTTTTCCAGCTGAGCCACCAGCTCTGCTTGGTACGCTTCCAGGATCTCGGTGCCTTTTTCCTGTTTGCTGCCGTTCCGGCTTCCGCCACCGGCGACGGGTTGCAGAGCCTGCGTGGTTGACTCTGTGCGGCTGCGCACAGCACGGATCCTGTCCCGCAGACGGTCTTCGACGCGCATGGCTTGGCGATACCGGCGAAGCCAGCGTCGCTTTTCAGTGTCTGTCATCGCATCGCCCATTTACAAAACTGCCTCCACCTTATCCTGAACCAGAAGGAAAACGGTTTGCACTCGCCCGGCTTTTTGTTGCAAAGGTCATCCCTTTTGCATACCCTGCAGGGACAGTCACCGAAACGCCTGTCGGCCTGGCTCTTTCTTTTCTTATCAGGCAATATGCACCCCTCCCCCTTCAGTTTTTCAGTACATCAGACGTTTTCCCCGGGATCACTGCCACAATACGGCTTACACGGCGCAGAACCGCGCATCCATTCTCCCTGCAGCTGCGCTCGAATCGGCACCCCAGGCATGCCCCGGGGAGGCCTTCAGCCTTCACCCGATGCAGCTGCCGGGTATAGCTCGGAACTGTTTCCTGAGTTCGTGCCCCGGGGCGTAGCCTGGCACTTTTCCCTACTATTTTCACATTACTCATCCTCCTCATCCAAATAGATCTGGGCTTCCAGTTCCTGGTAGGCGTTATACAGATTTACGATGGCCCCGAACATGGCGTCCAGAAAGCCATCCTTGGAATTGGGCGAATCCGTCATGGCGGTATGAACCGCATCCACACAATCAATGGCGCATTTCAGATGATACATCGGTTCGTCCATGTCAAAAGCAGTGACAGCTTCATTCAGTTTATAGCTCTTATTTTTCTGCATAATTTTTCCCTCATAAAGCGATTTGTTTCTGATGTCGGTTTGTCGAAAGGCTGTCACAAGGAGATGCAATCCGCCCGCTTTTCCATCTGTGCCTATTTTTCTATCACCTCCACCCCTTCGAAGTCTTCCGGCCCGGGGTCAGGCTGCAAAGGACAGGCATACCAGCGGTCAATGTCAGGCATCGTGCAGCCTATGTCAGGGTCGTAGCAGTCGCACCAAAGGCAGGGGTTTTCTTCCACTTTCCTTGTCATATCATCACCTTCCCAGGATCTACTCTGCCCGTTTGGACTCAACGGCTTTATAACAGCGTGAACATACGTACCGGCGGTATACTATACAGTCAAATCCATCGGGAGACGGTCCCAAAATTTGATGGTCGACCTCTTTGAAGTCGTGCTGCTCGCCCGGGCACAAAAGGTTTTCAAGTTCTTTGATCCTGGCTTTGTAGAGCAGCTCGCGGTCATGGTATTTTCTACCGAACATCTTACAGTGCCACCACCTTCACGAAGATCCCGGGAACATCCGACCAGAATTTCTCGCTGATCTCACTGCAGACCTGGGCGTCATCGCGCCAGAAGTGCAGGCGGGTCATTTCGTCTTTGAGGGCCTTGTCCAGGTTATCGGTATCCGGCTTGGTCGTTTTCCACTCTCCGTCAGCGTGGCGGTCATCAGACGGGAAGCACCACTTGACCAGAAGCCTCACCGGGCCGCCAAAGGGCTTGTCCGGCGCGTAGGGTGCCAGAGCGGCGTGGAGTTTGGCGCGGGCGTCCTTCAGTTCGGGACTGTCGTGCAGCACCGCGCAGGGCTTGCCGCCCCGCATGAAGGCGTGCAGATCCTTGTCGTGATGGGTCACCGTGGGTGGGCGCATGGGAAGAAAAAATTGCATGGATATTTCTCCTTTCTTTTGGCCAACGTGTTTGGGAGGGGGTTCCCCAATGTATGGGGGCTGTGTACGCCCCATACTTGGGGACACCCAAACACAACGCAGTTGTTTTGTATATATATATATAAGGCTATTTACGCACTGCAATTTTGCAGTTTATAGCGGCATTTTTCGCTATTCACAACATTTTTGCAGTTGCACAAATAGCGGCTATAATCGCAGAATTATACACCTCGTACACTAAAATAATACATTCTGTATTTCACCCTTTGTAACCAGGCTCTTTTCGTCCTACCTTTTCGCCATCAATCCAGTAACCACCGTCCGCTTTCAACCGGTTTTTGACGGTACGGGGCTTTAGGTCCATATATTGGGCCATGGCATAGACCGTGACCTCGCCGTCCATGGTGCAGGCCTCAAAGGCACTGTCCAGCTCCCTGCTGCGCTTCTTTGCCTGATCCTCCCTGCCCTTGTCGCTCCACCGTTTTGCCGCCCCTCTGGCACCCAAGGTCTTATAGTCGCTTTCGGGCTGCAGGTCCTCCAGAAGTCCATTGTCCAGCTTGTGGACGGGGTAATCGAACCACAAGTTCACGGGGTCGAAGCGGGCAAACTCCCGCAGGGTTCCCTCGATGCGCCAGGCTGTCCGGGCCGTAGCCTTTTGGGAAGCCTGCTCGATGGCTGTGTCCAGCGCCCGCCGGTCGGACAGGGACAGGTTCTCCTTGCAAATCTCCAGCATACGGGCACGGCTGAGGGCATCTTCCCGGGTGTAGGCATCCTCCAGTCCCCGCCGGTCCAAGGCCGCAGTGCAGGCCGCGCAGGCAGCCCGGTTTCGCAGCTGCTCCCGGATGGCATCGGTGGGTTCCAGCTCGGTCATGTCCAGCATGGCGTCGGGGTCCCGGGCGAAGACGCCGGAGCCGGAGGCGCGGTCCATGCTGCGCTTTCCGCCCTGGGCTCCCTTGCTGTGATGGTGGCAGTAGATCACGGCACAGCCCAGCTCCCGGCAGACCAGGTCGAACTGGTTGCAGAACTTAGCCATCTGATCGGCGCTGTTCTCATCGCCCGTGATCACCTTGTAGATGGGGTCCAGGATGATGGCGATATAGTCCTTTTTGGCAGCCCGCCGGATCAGCTTGGGGGCCAGCTTGTCCATGGGCACGCTGGCGCCGCGCAGGTTCCACAGGTCGATGTTCCCCACATGGCCGGGCGGCAGGCCCAGGGCGTCGTATACATCCCGGAAGCGGTGCAGGCAGGAGGCCCGGTCCAGTTCCAGGTTGATGTACAGCACCTTACCCCGGGCGCAGTCGAACCGCCCCAGCCAGGGCACGCCCTCGGCGATGCAGATGCACAGCTCGATGAGGGCAAAGCTCTTGCCGGCCTTGCTGGGCCCGGCCAGCAGCATCTTGTGCCCCTGGCGCAGCACGCCCGCGATCAGCGGCGGGGCCAGTTCCGGCATAGAGTCCCAGCTTTCAGAAAGGCTTTCGGTGTCGGGCAGTTCATCGGTGGCCGACTCGATCCAGTCCCTCCATTCCTGCCAGCATGATTTACCGGTGTTTGTTTCCAACAAACACTGCTTCTGGTCACCGCGCAAAATACCGGGCATCCGGGACAGGCGGCTGGGATTGCGGTTCTGCTGGTCCAGTACCAGGCCGTTTTTCTTGCAGACATCGTACAGGAAGTCCACCCGCTTGCGGTATTCGGCATAGTCGGGGGCATCCACCTTGACGATGGCGTGCAGACTCTTTTTGCCACTGTACACAAGAGCGGCCAAGGGCAATTCCAGCTGATGCAGGATGGCCGCCTGCCGGTCCAGGTCCTGTTCGTCAGACTCCACCAGAGCGTAGCGGTATTCGGTGATGTCGGCATCCCGGCGGCCCTGGCCGTTGACCGGGTTGAAGCAAATCCAGGCCCCCACCTCGGGATCGTAGTCCCCCAGCACCTTGCCCAGCTCGCCGCCGCAGCCCTCCAGCTCGGCGATCAGCTGCTCGGCCGTGCGGTCCCAGTGGCCCTTGGTGGGGCGGCGCCGGTCCTTGTCCATAAAACTTTCGGTGACGTAGGCCACATGGTCCGCCGGCTCGAACAGAGCCCGCAGATAGCCGATCAGCTGGGCGGCCGGGTCCCAGGGCGTGTTGTCATCCGGGATGGCCAGGTCAGGTACATCCAACCAGTGTGGGTCAACCACCCTGCCATCCGTCGGTGCATCAATAACGTCATCCCAGTCCAGCGCATGTCCTTCCGAACCTGACCACCCATGGTCTCGTGCTATTTTAAAAATGCTATTCTCGGTAACAGGGGCTGCGCTCCCGCGAAAGCTCTCCCATTTTCGGGAGCATTCACCTTTGTGATACCGGCTACCATCCTGCGCACTCCACTGCTCCCACATAGTTACAGGCAAACCTGCCTGTTTAAGCCCCATGCCAACGGTCAGCCATTCCTGATACGTACAAGACGCCGGGGACAGGAAGTCCAGCGCCTGACGGAGATCTTCATTCAAGTGCTCACCACCTTACACAAAATTCGGGGTATATGTCTTGGGGTCAACTCCCTTTGGCGCCCCGCGCCAGCCTCCGGCGGCGATACGGGTGATCATGTGGGAAGCCTGATCAAAGGTCCAAGTGCCCACATGCCGGAAGCCGTACTGCTCCAGGCGGCGGATCTGCTTGGGAGTGGACATTCCCTGTTCCTGGCGCTTGGCCAGGCGATCCAGCAGCAGGCTCGCCTTTCCGGCGGTGTCCACGGCATCGGGCAGGATGCCGAACTTCTCCAGAGCGGCCGTCTGGCTGTCTGTTGGCGGGGCGCTCTCCCAGCCAAAGGACGGCACATAGCCGGACAGGTCCTCGGCCTGGATGCTCATCTCGTACTGGAGAGGATCCACCAGCCTGGCACGCTTACGGCGCTGTTCGGCCAGCTTCTTGGCCAGGGCTTCCTCCCGCTGGAGAACCACGTCGGCATTTGCCTGCCGCACGGCTTCTTCCAGGTCCTGGGGCTCTCCGCCCGCTGCCAGGTTGTCGGTCATCTGCACAGCCACCTGGTGGTCTTCGCAGATCAGGTCGGCGGGGCGGCACAGTTCGTGCCGGTCGGTGAGCCAGAGGAAGTCCAGCAAAAGCAGGTCCTGTTTACCCGTTTCGGGGCTGAGGCGGGTGCCGCGGCCCACCATCTGGCTGTACAGGCTGCGCACCTTAGTGGGCCGCAAAACCACCACACAGTCAACGCTGGGGCAGTCCCACCCTTCGGTGAGCAGCATACTGTTGCACAGCACGTTGTACTTGCCGGCGGAAAAATTCGCCTGGATCTCGGCCCGGTCAGGGCTTTTGCCGTTGACCTCGGCAGCCCGGAATCCGTGGGCGTTGAGCTTGTCCCTGAATTTCTGACTGGTTTTGATGAGGGGAAGGAACACCACGGTCTTGCGGTCGCGGCAATAGTGGGACATCTGCTCGGCGATCTGGTCCAGGTACGGGTCCAGGGCGGTGCCAAGGTCCTCAGCGGCAAAGTCTCCACCGCTCATGCCCACAGTGGAAATATCCAGCTTCAGGGGGATAGTCTGGGCCATGATGCGGCACAGGTACCCGTCCCGGATGGCCTGTGTCAGCTTGTACTCGTAGGCCAGGGAGTCAAACACCTCGCCCAGGTTGCGCAGATCGCCCCGGTCGGGGGTGGCAGTGACGCCCAGCACCCGGGCATCGCCGAACCAGTCCAGGATGCGCCGGTAACCGTCGGTGACGGCATGGTGGGCCTCATCCACGATGATGGTGCCGAAGTACCGACGGTCGAACTGTTCCAACCGCTTGGGGCGCATCAGGCTCTGCACGCTGCCCACTACCACCCGGTTCCAGGCGGTCAGGCAACTTTGCTCAGCTTTTTCCACTGCACAGGTCAAACCGGTGGCTTTGTACAATTTGTCGGACGCCTGCTCCAGCAGCTCGCCCCGGTGCGCCAGGATCAGCACTCGGTCCCCCGCTCTTACCTGGTCCTCAGCAATTTTGGCAAACACGATTGTTTTTCCGGTTCCTGTTGGCAGTACCGCAAGCACACGAAGGCGCCCACTATCCCATTGGGCGTGAACGCCTTCTCGTGCTTCCTGCTGGTACGGCCGCAATTCAGCGGCCATCAAAACGACCCCTGTTTCCAGGAAGTAGCTGCCGGCGCGGCCTTGGGTTCAGGCGGCGGCAGGAACTTCGTGATTTCATTGCTGGTACCAGGATTGCCGTCCTTCTTGGTGTATTCATGGATACCAAGATGGCAAAGTCCCTGGGCACCTTCAAGTTCGTCCCAACGAGGGCGGAGTTTTTCACCATGCTTACGCTGACCAATACTCTCAAAGAAGGCACAGAGAAGGCCTTCGGTGCGGGTATGCAGATAAAGGCGGTGGGTCACGTAGGCGTCGCCTTTGTCGCCGCCATGGACCGTGATGGACAGCTTGGCCATAGAGCAAGGCGGCAGTTTGGCGCTACCATCAAACCGCGCCCTCTCGAACTTGGTGACGGTGAAGGGATAGTCGCCATCCGGCAAAAGGGCATAGTCGGGGCCGTCGTTCTGGATTTCATCGTCCCAGCCAAAAGCGCGGCCGGTGTTTTCTTCGTATGCCATAAGTATAAATCTCCTTTCGTATCAAAACGGAACGTCGCCAAAGTCTTTTACCATCTCGTACACCGCATCCCAGGCACCCACCAGGCAGCCTTCCACAAAGTCTACCGGATAGTCCCGGATGGGCATATCTTCGGGGAAGTAGCCCTTCTGGGCGACCGCCTTGCGGATGTCGGCTTCCTCAACCTTGTTGGCCACCATCAGCGCACGCAGGTTGTCGGGGATCCCGGCGCCCCGCAGGTTGGCGTCCAGCCTGGCGCGGTAGCTGGCTTCCACCTCGGCAGGATCAGGGACAGGGGCCGCGTCCGTAGGCCTCGCAGTCGAAGTCGGCACCGAGGCAGCAGTAGCAACGCTGGGGGAATCCGAGGGTGCGGGGGTCGTCCTGCGGGCCGGTGTAGGGTTTTCGGGCTCATCCTCCACCAGAATGGAGCGGCTTGCCGGCGCAGGCGCGGCGGGCGCGGGACGGACGTTGCCTGGCACCACGGACGCGATGGCCTGGTAATCAAGCGGCAGTTCATCAGCCAAACCGAAACGGTTCTTTGCGTCCCAGCAGGGGTGATGGGTTGTGTACATCACACGCCGGCCGCCACTGGCCTTGTTCTTGGCGTTGGGGCCACTGCCAGATTTTTCCACGACCGTCTTGTAGTTGGCGAACAGAAGCATATCGCACCATTCCCGCAGCAGCGGGGCCACCTGCTTGGTGGTCTTCATCTGCCAGCGGTCATAGTTGCCAACGGCATCGGGCTGCTCGAACTTGGCGATCATGGCGTGGGCAAGCACCACAACATTGCGGCCGGTGGCTACCACTTCTTCCAGCTGGTCCAGAAGACGGCCGAATTCCTCTTTTGCGTAGACGTATCCCTTGCCGTAGCCGAATCCTTCCAGACCATCCACCTTGGCTTTGTTGCAGATTGCGCGGATACACAGTGCTTCGGCCCAGTCGGCGGTATCCAGTACCAGGGTCGTGCAGGGCACACCACCCTGACGAACTTCCTTCACCTCATCCAGCAGCATCGCCCAGCTGGTAGGCCGCGGCAGCCGCCGCACGTCCAGGCGCTTTGTACCGCCCTCGGCATCGATAAAAACCGGGTCGGGGAACTGAGCAGCAAAGGTGGATTTGCCAATTCCCTCGGGGCCGTACAGTACAACCTTGACCGGCGCGGGAATGACGCCCGATGTAACCTGATATTTGCTCATTTTCAGAACGCTCCTTTCGTCCACTGTCTGGGGGCGACGGCCATCCGGTCCTCAGTTTCCTGTCCGCGTACCCGCCCGTCCTCAATAATGATCTGACATTCACCGCCGGTGCTCACCCTGGTGGCGATGGCCTGCAGTCCTTCCCCTTCCAACCAGGCACCGAATTCCTGCAGGGTGCGCAGGTCCATCTGTTCCAGCTTGTCCAGCAGCACAAAGCCGCAGTTGGGGTTCAGCTTCCGAACGATGGCCGTGGCCACACGCAACTGGTCACTGCCAGACATATCATTCCACTGGTGCCCGTTATAGGTCAGTCGGCCATCATCGACACCAAGGCCCGGAAGCGGCAGGTCCGCACCATTGAGCAAAGCAGTCCTCTTGGCGCGCAGGGCATTGATATTTTCGGTCAGCTGCTTATACTGTTCAGACAGCTGGCGTGCCTCATCTTCTGCACGCGCCTTGTCCATATTGGCACGAACCTTACGGTTCGTTTCCTCGATGTTCTGCAGATCGGCTTCCAACTCAGCGGTACTCTCATCCTGCAGATTAGAAGCAGACTTTCGAGCTGTTTCCAGATCCTGCATAGCCTTAGAACATGCCTCACTGGCTTCCCGCAGCTGCTCTGCCAGATTGTCAACCTTTTGCTGCAGCAGGTGAACCTGCTGTTCCAACTGCGCGGCAAGGTCCCGTTTGCGCTGGTTCTCTCCGTTACGGGCCAGGATGTCCTGTTGACGTCGAATCAACTCTGTGGCGAAGATGGGTGCAGAGGGAGCTTCCGGGTACTCCAACATCTCATCGGCATAGTGCTGTTTGCTTTCTGCAATCTGGCCGATGGCGGTGCGCTTGTCGTATACCTGCTTGATTTCACGATCAATGCACGCCAACATGTCCCCCACTCCGATGATCTTGAGCAGCGTGTCGGCCTTTTCCCTGTCATTGGCGTTCATAAACCGAGGCAGGTCCAGGGCCAGGGCCTCCACAAATTCGTTGAGCAGCTGCTGGCCTGCCCGCTTGCCGGTGGGGTCGGTGACGGTCAGGGCGCTGTTCTTGCCCTTGCGCTCCACAACGCAGCCGTTGGAGAGCACCACCCGCAGGTGGGCGGGGGCGTTGGCGCCGTCCCGCTGGGCCGCTGCCGGACGGAACTTTTCCCCGCCCAGGGCCCAGGCGATGGAATCCAGCACACTGGTCTTGCCCTGGTTGTTGTCGCCGCCGATCAGGGTCAGGCCGTTTTCGGCGGGGATGATCTGCACCGCCTTGATGCGCTTGACGTTTTCGGCCTCAAATTGAGTGATTTTCACAGACATGACATGATCTCCTTCTGGGTCTGGGCCCATTCTTTATTGATACGGTCGACGGCTTCAACCCGTTGCAACTCGTCCATTTCCGCCAGGAAGGGGCGGACCATCTGCCAGGCCGTGTTAATTTGACGTCCAAGCAGGAGGATTGCATCCTCGGCGTTGCGGGCAGAAATCTCACTCTGTTCTGCCAGCTTGGCGGCAAGTACTTCCTGCGCACGGGCCTCGGCGCGGCGATTGACTTCGTCCTCATCTACTACAGCGGCCTCGATGGGACGGGCTTTCAGATCATCGTTCTCGGCTTTCAGTCGGTCGCCCCTCAGTTTGACGGCCTGCAGGGCATCCCGGGCGCCGTCCCTCTCCTTGCGGGCTTCGTCCCGGTCGTGCTCGGCGGCCCTGGCGCGGGCGTCGGCGTTTGCGGCGCGATTTTCTGCGGCAATGCGGGCCTCGTTGGCCTGCTGGCGGCGCTGCTGCTCATCGGCCAGCAGGGCGCTGGTGCCTGCACTGGACTGCTTTTCGGCGGCAAGGGCCTGCTCGGCTTGCTTCCGGGCGGTCTGTTCGGCCTTCAGTTGGGCCATGATCTCCTGGATGCGTGCAGAATCCCCTTGTCCGGCAGCCTCCAATACCTGCTCGGCAGCCCCCTGGCGGGCAATTAAGTTGATATCCTTTTTCGTGAGCGCTGGAAGATTTTTTAAATCCGCAGCAGTTGCGGATTTAAAACCGTCTCCATTTTGTACCATCGTGCGTGCACTTCCTTCGCTGATTCCCTTGCTTTGGTACCAGGAAGTCCATGTCCCGCCGCCGTATCTTCCGGCTTTTGCAGTAAGAGCATGGATGCGCGCCATGTAGATGCAGGCAACCAGAAATTCATCTTGCGCACGGCCATAATGCAGATTAAACTGTTCATCTGCTTCTGCTGCCTGCCCGGCAAGATCGCCCAGCGCCGAGAAGTCAAAGGTAGGGACATTCATGTCCTTAGCTTCCAAAGAGGCAGGTCCAGCAGTGGACAGGCCTTGTTCGGCAGCTCCAGCATCCGCACGGGAGGCGGGGGCCGGTGAGGAATTCGGGCCTTGCGTGGAGGATGATTCCGACAATGGCGTGCTTGCATCCGCCCCGCTCTCCGAGGTGGTCGAGATTTCCACCCCCCTGGGCTGCTCTTTCACAGCACGCTCGACCGTGGTCGCAGCAGCATCCCCAGTCGGGGCAGCGGTCGTTTGGCAGTTGCATGTGGTATCCGTCCTTTCGATGTACTCCGGGCAGGTGACAGTCAGGCAGGATTCTTCCGCATTGGCGGGACACTCTTTTGCGCAGCCATGGGCGAAGCAGCTTTCCCGCCCACAGGTTCTGCACTGGCAGACATCTGCGGTGGAGGCCTCTTCTTCGTCACCCTCCGTCTGTGCCTCTTTGTCCTGCCGGTCCAAATACCAGCCGCAACTGCGGAATGACTTGTTGCAGATTTCCCGGTTCACAAACTTGTCACCGCAAATGGCACACTGGCAGCTGTACTTCTTGCTGTTTTCCAGGGGCTGCAGATACGGGCAGCCCTCATCCGGCTCGCTGCATTCGTCCACAATCTCCGGCGGCTCGGCGCTGGCAGGCAACCGCTTTTCCCCTTCCGTCTGGTAGCTGTTGCATTCGGTTACGGGATTACCGCAGGCTGTACAGTTGTGGAAGCAGCCTTCATGACATCCAGCGCAGGTGCAGGTAGAACACAGGCAGTCGGCGGTTTCCTCATTCGTGTTTTCTGCCTCGTCCGCGCCTTCTGCATCCGGAGCGGGGATCTCGCTGTCTGCTGGCGTCAGGGCCTCCAGCGCGGTACGCAGCTTCAGCGGCACCTGGTATTCTTCCAGCGCGAAAAACTCCCCGTTGTCCAGGATCTCTTCCGGCGTGATCTTGCCATCTTTGGCTTTGGCCTGCTCATACTTCAGCCTGGCAAAGTCGCTGGGCACCCATTTGTTCTGATCCTTGTGCCAGAACCAGAACAGCCCCTTATAGTAGGCATACAGAAGCCCATTGGAATGTTCGCTGATGATATAATTCATTTTGGAGGCGTTCTCCTTTCCTTCCTTGATAGCGGCCAGGATGTGGGCCTTTTCCTGCACCAGGGTCTTGTCCTTGCGCACGCGGCCATTGGTAAAGAATCGATCCAGCAGCGCGGCCTTTGCGGCCATTCCTTTCTTGTTCTGAGTGCAGCTGATAGACAGGCTGTAACGGCCCTTGTCGGAAAAGTCGATTCCCCGCATACTCCCGCGGGAGAAGCCGGCACTCAGAGTGTCGGCAGCGTTGTCATAGATCCAGGCCTGGACCTCGTCCAGGAAGTCCAGATCCAGGCTCAGGATGTGCAGCGTACACTTGTCGTTCGCTTGGCCACGGTAGGTCGTGGTATAGCTGATAGTGGGAGACATCCGGCATTCGTACCCTTGGACATCCTTGGTGTATCCTTGGCCCTCAATGTATTTGTCCGGTCCCCAAGGCAGCAGGTAGGGGCACCCCTTGCAGCCCTCGGTGTCCCGGTTACCGGTGTTGTCGGCGTTGGTGGCCTTCTTGACTTGTCGGCCGCATTTGCAGATGTAGGTGGTCACTCTCCCACCTCCACATTCAGATCTTCCATGCGCTGGGCACGGCCGGCAGCGCGGGCATCCAGCAGGCCGCGGATCTGCAGCACCGCCTCTTCGGCATCCTGGACTGTTTCGAGCACCTCCCCGATATAGTGCAAACAGGTTGTGTCCGCCAAGCGGTCACCTGCCCGGCATTCGCCGTATACGATGTCCTCATAGTCAGACATGGTCCTGCACCTCCACCTGGCTCCACTGCCGCAGCAATGTCTCCTGTTCTTCTCTTGTCAGCGACTGGGGCCGTCCTTTGCGCCAGCCAACGATCAGCAGCCGGCCATAATACCACCGGCCATCATAGTAGCGCGTCGGCAGCCCCCGCACGGTATCCGTGTAGAGAAGTGCAGAAAACTGCCCGCGGATGGGTTTGCGTTTCAGAGGGCCGCCAACGAAGGCAGCCAGCCCCTGCTCAGTGTCGGCCAGGTTGTAGACTACCGGAGCCTCCCCGCTGTCAATCAGAATGCCCTTCATGGCCACGCACCTCCTCCAGGCACCCCAGTGCCACCAGAACATATCCGATCAGAATCGGCCAAGGCTGGAAGGTTGCCACTCCAAGCAGCTGAGGCAAGCCGCAGCCGACGATCAGGCCGACGCCTGCAGCGCCCAGGCCCACCACAAAGTTGTGGACAAATTTCTTTAAATTGGGTACAATGTGAATGCGGGTTTTCGTGATAGTTTCCCGCGCTTCTCGGCCGTTCCGGTGTTCCTGCACCGGGGCGGCCACTTTGTTTTTGGTCATAATGACTCTCCTTTCAGATTGGGCCGGGGTCGATGTGTTTCCCCCGCCGCCGGATTGCTTTCCCCTGCTGGGTTTTGTGGGCCGGGGCGGTGTGCGCCAATTCAAACTGGCGGACACCCTCGGCGGTGACCAGGTGGGTGCGGGGGCCGGTGTTAATGGTCTCCCCGAACTCCCCCGCCCGGATCAGGCGCTGGATGCTGGCCTTGCTCATGCTGTAGCGATCGGCCAACTGAGCGGCGGTGTAGGTGGGCGGCTGACCGCCACGGGGGATCCGCTCGGCCAGACGTTCGGCAAGGGCATCGGCCAGAGCGTCCAGCAGGGCGTTCATGGTTTCGTTCATGGTATACCTCCTTGTGGTTATCTCCCTTGCCGTGATACAATGGGCGCGGAAGGGAGGTGGTAAAATGAGCGTCAAATTCAAATTTAACGAAGATGCAATCAAAGAAGCCGCTTTGCAGGCTGCAAAAGAGAGGGCAAAGACCATGACCTTTGATGTTGAATGTCCGCACTGCCATGCGACCATCAGTGTTCCAGAGGGAGAAAGCGTTTGCCCTGTATGCGGAGATAAAGTTAATCTACATTTAAACTTCGGCTTCTAAATTTTCCATTGCCTGTGCCAGGTCGTCCGCCAACGATCTGGCCTTTTTGATGGTATCCACAAGCTCCTTTGCTTTGGAGAGCTGTTTATCCAACCCATTAAGATGCACATCAATAGTGATCTCTCCGGAAGATTTTCCGAGCGGTTTATCCATCCTGTTCACCTCCTTACAGTCCCCGCTTGGCACGGCGTAAGTTCAATATAATTGAACTTACAGGGTAAAAAAATATTCTTGAATCTCTGTCAACTCGATGTCAAGAACTTCGCAAGCCTTCGCAATATCGACTTGAGACCAAGGCCGCTTTCCGTTCAGCTTAAGGCTAACCGTACGCTCAGAAAGCTGCATTCTTTTTGCGAACTCTGCCTGTGTGCCGCATTTTTCAACGATTCTTCCAAGAAGTTTGTCGTAACGATAAGGCATATTTACCCTCCCCTCTCGCTTAGTTTGTTCAACGGTGTTGAACTGTTTTTAGTATAGCGCGTCAACCAATGATTGTCAACACGAAAATTCAAAACAATTGAATTTATTGTATTTAGATATTGAACTCTAGTTCAATATATGATAATATCTAGGAAAAGGAGGGCGTAAAAATGCGTACAACAACCGCCGAAAGGCTACGAGAAATTTTATCAAGAAGAAACCTGCGGCAGGTTGACATTCTGGAGATGGCCCGCCCATATTGCGCAAAGTACGGAATAAAACTATCAAAATCTGACCTGAGCCAATATGTGACCGGAAAGGTTTTACCCGGGCAAGAGAAGCTGACCGTTCTTGGACTGGCTCTAAACGTTAGCGAAGCATGGCTTATGGGCTACGACGTTCCAATGGAGCGCGATGTGGTACCGTCACAGGCAGAGTCTGCCGTTCCTCCTGGTTTTGAACCTCTCCCCAAAATGGTCAAGCGACCGCTGGTGGGCGCTATCGCCTGTGGCGAGCCCATCACCGCGGAGGAAAACATTGAGGATTATGTAGACGTTCCGGAGGATGCCCAGTGCGATTTCTGCCTGCGCTGCAAGGGCGACAGCATGATCGATGCAGGCATCCATGACGGGGACGTTGTCTATATCCACATCCAGCCGGAGGTCGAGAATGGCCAGATTGCCGCCGTCAGAATCGACGGAGAGGCAACCTTGAAGCGTGTGTTCTGGGACGAGCAGCAGCAGGTTCTGCAGCTGAACCCGTGCAATTCCTCCATGTCCCCCATGATATTCACCGGCTCTGTCCTGGAAACCGTCCACATTGAGGGCAAGGCCGTCGGATATACCCACTGGTTTTAATCCATACAAACAGACGAGGAGGAATTATCATGATTTGCCCTAAGTGCGGAAGCCAAAATGTTCAAGTTCAGGCCGTTGCAGAAATGAAAAGCCGAGGTTGCCTGATCGTTTTTTTATACCTGGTTCTACTTTGCATCCCTGTGATTGGATGGATCGCATTGATTTTGCTCCTTCGTGGCCGAAAAAGTAAGACAAAGAGTTATGCAGTTTGTCAGAATTGCGGCCATCGCTGGGAAATTAAAAACAGATAAATGTTTTCGTTAACTGTATTCCATCATATACACGCTTTGTGTATACTTTTATGGCACGCAAAATTGGTTGCCTAAAAAGTATACAGTTCTCACGATTGGGGGAACCTCTGGAAAGCCCATCCGTTCGCGGTTTGAGAAGCATAATGCCTTATCGATGAGCAACCAGGTGTGGAATATGGGTGTGCTCGGAACTCAAACACAGGAATAAAAACCACACAAGGAAAACGAATACACACGGTGTGTTTTTTGTTATGTTTTTGTTTCGTTTTTCACTTTTTCCATTAACTTATTTCAAAAACAGAGACAAAAACTCTAATTTTTAACTTTAAGTTACAGTTTTTGCCTGCAATAACTGCAACTACACTTACCATTTCGACACGATGGGAAGAAATAAAAAACGCCCCGCCGGCGGCAACCGACAGGGCGTAAGAAGATCAGCTTGTCCCAAGAGAACAATACCGACCAGACATCTGTATTGTACCACCTTCGGGGCAGGCTTTGCAAGTCATACCCCGGAGGTGTTTTTTTATGGCAAAACTGAAGAAGCGAAAAGACGGACGGTACCAGCGCAAAGTCACGCTGTCAGATGGCCGGCAGAAGATCGTATACGGCAAGACCCTGGCCGAGCTGAATGCGGCCGAAGATGCTCTGCGTGCCCAGGATCAGGCCGGGCTTCAGGTCGGTGACCACACTCTGGTGGGCGAATGGGCCAAGATCTGGATACAAAGCTACAAGGCAGATCTCCGAGCCAGCACCGTGCGTATGTATCGCGGAACCTACAATAAGCACATCATGCCCGAACTAGGAACCATGGAGCTGCAGGAAGTCCGCCCTATCCACATTCAGCGCGTTATGATGCGTGTGTCAGACAAATCGGTCAGCCTGCAGCACAAAGTTCTCCTGACCATGCGGCAGCTGTTTGAAACAGCTCGCTTGAACAATCTCATCATGCGCAATCCAACAGACGGCATCAAGACCACACCGCATGCCAGACCGTCCCGCAAAGAATATCTGACCCCGGAAGAAGCCCGTGCACTGATGCTGGCCATCCTGGAGCCCCGCGCCCGTGTTTTCTGCGCGCTCTGCCTGTACTGTGGTCTCAGGAAAGAAGAAGCCCTCGGCCTTAAATGGACCGATATAGGGCCTGCCAGCCTTGTCGTGGCGCGTGCCGTCACATTCCCGGACGGAAACCAGCCCGACCCCAGCATGGAGCTGAAGAGTAAAGCAGCCCACCGGGTGCTGCCGATTCCGGCCCCATTGCGCAAGATTCTGGATGAAACGCCTCGCACCAGCGTATATGTTGTTCCCTCCCCTTCTGGCGGCGTGATGACCAGCACTTGCTTTGACCGCATGTGGCGGCAGAGCGTCAGAGCTATGGTTGATTTTGAGGTCCGGCCCCACATGCTGCGCCATACCTTTGCCACCACCCTATATCACGCCGGCGTGGATCTGCGCACCGCCCAGAAGCTGATGGGCCACGCTTCCATCCAGATGACAGCCAACATCTACACACATCTGGAAGCCGAGGACGGACTGCAAGTTGTAGGGCGATTGGATGCCTATTATGATTCCATGTCCGTATAAAATGTCGTCACTTTTTCGAATTAAAAAGCGTCACTTTTTTCATGAAAAGTAGTCAAAAAGTAGTCAAATATCAAGAAAGCGAAAAAAGCCGCGTCACCGATTGCAAAATGCAACGCAATGACGCGGTATTTTTGGAGCTGGCAACAGGAATCGAACCTGCAACCTGCTGATTACAAATCAGCTGCTCTGCCAATTGAGCTATGCCAGCGGGGACCATATTATTGTAACATGGCCGGGCTGCTCTGTCAACCGGACAGCGCCCTCAGCAGGTCACAATACTGCTGCAGCGTCAGCTGTTCGGGGCGCAGGCGGGCGTCCAGGCCGGCAGCCTGCAAGGCCTCCTGCACCTGAGGTTTGGGCAGATTCAACCCGGAAGCCACCACGTTGGCAATGGTCTTGCGCCGCTGGGAGAAGGCCGCCCGGATCAAGCGGAACAACCCCGCTTCGTCCCCGCCCGGCACCTGCACGGTGGGTTGTTTGTGCACATCCAGACGAATGACCGCGCTGGTGACCTTGGGCGCCGGGTAAAAACTGCCCGGCTGCACCGTGAAGAGCATTTTGGGGCTGGAGTAATAGGCCACGGCGTAGCTGATGGCCCCGGCTTCCCGGGTGCCGGGGGCGGCACACAGGCGCTGTGCGGCCTCTTTCTGCACCATGACGGTGATATTCTCCACCGGCAGTTTCTCTTCCAGAAGGCGCATCAGAATGGGGCTGGTAATGTAATACGGCAGATTGGCGCAGACCGCCACCGGACGGTCGCCGAATTCTTCTTTCAGCAAAGCGGCCAGGTCTACCTTGAGCACGTCCCCCATGACCAATTTAAAGTTGTCGTACCCGGCCATAGTCTCGGCCAGAAGGGGTTCCAGGCGCTTGTCCACCTCCACCGAAACCACCTTGTCGGCCCGTTGGGCCAGCTGTTCGGTGAGGACACCGATACCGGGGCCCACCTCCAGGGCACCCCAGCCGGGGCCGATGCCGGAGGCTTCCGCAATGCGGGGACAGACGCCGGGATTGATGATGAAGTTCTGACCAAAGCCCTTGGAAAGGGCAAAGTCATACCGCGCACACAGGTCGCGGATGGTGGAAAGGTCGGTTAAAGCCGGCATAGGTGGCCCTCCTTACCCGACCATGGCCATGACCGAGTTCACCGCTTTGTTGATCTGCGGGTCGGTCTCGACCGTAAAGTCATAGTAGCTGTTCTGTTCGTCGGCGGTCAGGGTAGCCTCCACATCCGGGGTCAGGCCGCTGCCGTTCCAGCTCTGGCCTTCGTTGTCCAGCAGCAGGCCGATGGTGATGACCGCCGCGCTGCCGTCGGAAAAGCTCTGGGGTTCGCTGAGGACCACACCCTTGCCGGCGGTGGCAGTGCCCACAATGCTGGCGCCCGCCATCTTGCGCAGGGCGTTGGCAAACAGCTCGGCCCCGCCCGCGGTGTTGCCGTTGACCAGGCAAACCATGGGCACGGTGATCTCGTGGTCATCCGAAATGCGCAGGTCGGTCACGGTGCCGTCCTTGGCCTGACTCTGGGCAATCAGACCCGCAGGCACGCAGTAGTCGGCGGCCACCAGCGCCGCCTCCAACGACTCGCCGGTGTTGTTGCGCAGGTCAAACACCAGTGCCTTGGCCCCCTGGTTCAGCAGGGATTCCACCGCGGTGCGGAACTCGGTGCCGGTGGTGGAAGCAAAGGCATCAATACACACATACCCGCAGTTGTCCCCCGTCATCTGGGTGAAGACGGTGGCGGTGGTATAGTTGGAACGAACCAGCTCCACCGCCGGCTGTTCCTGGCGGTCGGGGTTCAGATAGGTGATGCGGACGGTGGTGCCTTCCTCCCCCAGCAGAGCGGAGGTGATGGCCGCCGTGTCGGTCATGGTGCGCACGCTGGCATCGTCGATGTTGGTAATAAAGCCGCCCACCTGCAGGCCAACCTCGCTGGCAGGGCTGTTCTCATATACCCGGATGATGCGGGCGTACCCGGAAGAAGCATCCTTGATCACCGACACGCCGATGTTCATCAGGCGGCCGCTTTCCACCCCCACCTTTTCGGTGTAGGCTTTGGCCGAATAGTAGCGGGCATATTTATCGCTGATGCCCAGCATATACCCGGACGCAATGGTGTCGTTGAGGGTGTCCTCATTGATGTCGAAGTATTCGTTGTCGCGCACGTAGCGGTCGATTTCCGACAGCTTGTTGTACATGCGTTCCTTGTTCTTGACGCTGGACACCGTATTGTTGAACATATCCATGGACACGACCATGGTGATCGAGAAGGTCACGGCCATTGCGATGAGGGTGACGGTGGCGGCCACGGCCAGGTTGACTTTTCTGCTCATGAATCAGGTAATCTCCTTATCCGGCAGGCGGAATATGCCGCCCGCCACAGTCTTGGCGGTAGGATCAGACCAGGGAATAAACGACCGAGGAAAACAGACCCGCAACCATCAGCACCGCGATGACCAGACAGACCACGCGGATACCGGTCTTGTGATGATTTTCCATGGGAACGCCTCCTAACATACAATTACGACGGGATATACAGGGCCGGGTTGATGCGGGCGCCGTTCTGGCGCAGCTCAATGTGCAGGTGGTTGCCGGTGGAGTTACCGGTGGAGCCCACGTAGCCGATCACATCGCCTTTGGACACGGCCTGGCCAACGCTGACGGGAGGCCAGGAGTTCATGTGCGCGTACAGGGTGGTGTAGTTGTTGCCGTCGTCAGCGGTGCCGTGGTAGATCATGACGTAGTAGCCGTAGCTGTAATGGCTTTCCACCGTGATGACCTGGCCGGACGCCACCGCGTGGATGGGCGTACCGCCGGGGGCTGCATAGTCACGGCCCTTGTGGCCGCCGCTTCCGTACTCACAGGAGATGTACTTATAACTGTCCAGGGGGCAGATAAAATCCAGAGAGCAGGACAGGGTGGCGTTGGTGCCGCTGCTGCTACTGCTGTTGATCAGCGAGCGCAGGTAGGAATCGTACTCGTCCGCTGCCTTGTTGAACTCAGCCTGCTTCTCACTTTCGGCGGCGGCCAGGGCCTCGGCCCGGGCTTCCGCCTCACTGATGGTAGCGTCCTGCTGCTGGATGTTGGCCACCAGTTCGTCGATTTTGCTGTTCAGCTGGTTCTGGCTGTCGGCCAGGGTGGCCTCCTGGGCTTCCAGCTGGGCTTTGCTGTCCTCCAGTTCCTGCTTTTCCTGGTTCAGGGCTGCTTTTTCGTCATCCAGTTCCTGGCACACTTCCTCATCCTTCTCGGAGATATCGGCCAGAGCCTGGGTGAAGTTGAGCAGCTGGAACAGGTTGGTGGCGTTGGACAGAATATCAATGCCGCCGCTGTAATGGAGCATCTGCATACTGCTCATGCGCTCCTTGAAGCCGTCCCAGCGGGCGTCAAATTCGGCCTGCTTCTGGTCCACTTCCTCCTGCTTGGCAGTGATGGCGTCCTCGGTCTCACCAATCTTGGTCTTGATATCATCCAGCTGGTTGGAGATCTGTTTCACTTCCTGCTTCAGTTCGGTGTTTTTGGCTTCCAGCTGCTCCTTCTGGTCCTGGGCATTTTCCAGGTTTTCCTGGTTGGCCGACTGCTGGTTGTGAATCTCGTTCAGTTCTTCCTGAAGCTGGTTTTTCTTGTCTTCCAGTTCCTGCTGCTTCTGATCGGCGTAAGCCGGCGTGGCTGCCTGGCAGAACAGCGCCGTGGCCATTACCAGGGTAAGGGCCAGCGAAGCGGCCTGCCGTAGATGTTTTTTGACTGCAAGTGAGATCATGCTTTGGATTTCCTCCACCTAATAATCAGACGTTGAGGTGTTTGCGGATGCTGGTGGCGGTACCGATACCGCACATGACAAAGCCGAAGGCCACGAAACCGATGACGATGTAATACCACACATTCTCCAGCGGAACCAGCGTCCCGCCCAGCAGGTTGGACAGGTTGGTGGGATTTTCCAGGTACCAGCGGTAGAGAGCGTAATAGGCGCCGCAGACCACGCCGGAGGAAATGGCGGCGGAGATCAGGCCGGAGGTAACGCCCTCCACAAAGAAGGGGAACCGGATAAAGCCGTTGGTGGCCCCCACCAGCTTCATGATGCCGATCTCCTTGCGGCGGGCAAAGACGGTCAGACGGATGGTGTTGTTGATGACCACGATGCTGACCAGGGCCAGCACCGCCACCAGGCCGTAGCTGATGTAGTTGACCACCTGCTGGATGGAGACGAACAGCTTGGACAGTTCACGGGTGGCGCTGACGCTTTCCACATTTTCGATCATGCACAGCTGGTTGATGATGCTGTCGATGTTGGCCACATCATCCACGGTTACCCGGTACATGGAATGGAAAGGGTTATCCTCCGCAAAGGTATCCATCAGGTTGGTGTAGTTCTGGAGCATATCATCAAATTCCGTCAGCACGTCGGTGGGCGAAATGTAGCTGACCGAAACCACCCCGGGCACCCCCTTGATGGCGTCGCCGGCGGCGGTGATCTGCTCATCGCTCAGCCCGTCCACCAGGTAGACATAGCTTTCATTCTGATCCCCGATATAATCCACCATGGCGTCGATGTTCATGCCGAACAGCATCGCCGCGCCCACCAGAATCATGCAGACGGTCTGCACGCCCATGGACGCAAAGGTCATCAGGCGGTTGGCCCGCATGTTGTGCAGGCCCTGCCCCACCAGATAAGTAAAACTGGAAAAACGCATCCTCAAGCCCCCTTACAGATAAGCCGGTTCCATACCCATTTCCCGCATGCGGGCTTCGTACTGTTCGGCCACTTCCGGGTGGGAAGTATCCGAAGCCACCTGCCCGTGCGCCAGGGTAATGACGCGGTTGTTGTATTTCTGGGCCAGCTTGTGCACCAGTTCGTGTTCGTGGGTGACCACCACCACGGTGATATGTACCTTGTTGATGGCCTCAAACAGCTGCATGATGTCCATGCTCATTTCCGGGTCGATGTTGCCGGTGGGCTCGTCCGCAATGATGAGCTTGGGACCGTGGGCCAGGGCACGGGCCACCGCCACGCGCTGCTGCTCGCCGCCGGAAAGCTCGTCCGGCAGGCGGTCCATCTTGTCTTCCAGGCCCACCAGGCTCAGGGCAAAGGGCACCCGGTTCTTGATGGTCTTGGTGGAAATGTTGGTCACACGCATGGCAAAGGCCACGTTCTCGTAGACGGTCATGGTGGGAATCAGGCGGAAATCCTGGAACACCACGCCCATCTGGCGACGCATGTAGGGCACCTTGCGGCGGCGCAGGCGGGTCAGGTCCTGGCCGTTGATGAAGACCTTGCCTTCGGTGGGCTTTTCCTCCATCAGCATCAACTTGAGGAAGGTGGATTTGCCCGCGCCGGAATGGCCCAGGATGAAGACAAACTCCCCTTCTTCGATCTCGATATTGATATCCTCCAGGGCAACGTTTTCGTCGCTCTGGGTTTCATACACTTTGGAAACGTGTTCAAACTGAATCATGGCAATCTCCTGCGGTTCTGAGACTTCCCTGCCCCAAACGGACAGAACGATACAGATACTAATGTACCATGAATCGCCCCTTGCGTCAAGGTTGCGGCGGGGGATCTTCTCTTGTACAAACGTGATTTTTGCGGGGTGAAAAGGGCTTTTTGATAAGTTTGTAAAAATTTGGCCGACTGGCCTTTTCTTTTGTAAAAACGGAAAAAGGGACTCGACGTTACCGCCCGTGTGTCCACCGCATACAAAAGCGCCCCGTTCCCGAAGGAACAGGGCGCCGCAAAGGCTTTTCTCAGTATTTGGCCGGGTTGGCGGACAGATACTTCTTGACCATCAGGGCCACCTTGAAGACGATGGCGTCGTCGAACTTGCGCAGGTCCAGGCCGGTGAGCTTCTTGATCTTTTCCAGGCGGTAGACCAGGGTATTGCGGTGCACAAACAGGCCGCGGCTGGTCTCGGAAACGTTCAGGTTGTTTTCAAAGAAGCGCTGGATGGTGAACAGAGTCTCGGAATCCAGGCTGTCGATGCTGTCCTGCTTGAACACTTCGTGCAGGAAGGCTTCACACAGAGTGGTGGGCAGCTGATAGATCAACCGGGCAATGCCCAGGTGATCGTAGGAGATGACCTGCTTTTCGGTGTCGAAGACCTTGCCCACTTCCATGGCGATCTGGGCTTCCTTGAAGCTGGCGGCCAGATCCTTGATGTTGCCGATGGGGGTACCGATGCCCACCACAGCCTTGATGTAATGTTCACCCTGGAGGTTATCCACGATGGACGCGGCCAGCTTTTCCATATCGCGGGTGCTGGTGTCGGGACGGATTTCCTTGACCAGGACGGTATCGCTCTCGCTGATATTGAAGACAAAGTCCTTTTGCTTATCCGGGAACAGACCGCTGACCACATCGTAGGCGGAAATATCGTTGCCGCTGGTCACGCGGATCAGCAGCACCACCCGCTGCACGTCGGAGACGAAATGCAGTTCCCGGGCCTTGGCGTAGATATCGCCGGGCAGGATATTGTCCAGCACCACGTTCTTGATGAAGTTGGTCTTGTCAAACTTTTCATCATGGTACTGCTTGATGCTCTGCAGGCTGATGGACAGCAGCGCCGCAAACTGGCTGGCGGTGGTATCGCTGCCTTCCACAAACACGGCATAATCGTTATGCTTTGCGTTGGAGAACTGGTGGTAGGCGTAGCCGTCCTTGAAGAAGGCGTCCCCCGCCGTCAGCCGGACGGCGGCAAACCCTTCCCGCACTTCGCCGATCTGCCCCAGTTCCGAGCAGGAGATCACAGCCCCCGTTTCATCCACCACACCCACTACGCGGTCGATCGCGTCCTTCATCTGGTAGACCACATTTTGGAATACCCTGTTCGCCATATGCTGCCTCTCCTTACCATTGTGCTGAATGACCAATTTGCCATACGGCCCCTCGACGGTCACTCTGCCGTTATTTTGACCCAAACCGACGGGTCCCTGATGTATATTTTACACAATCAACTTGACTTTTGCAACATATTTCAACGAGAATTTCAATATTTTCTTGTGTAGTTTTATTTTGTGCAAAATTTATTCGTTTTTGGCGGGAAAATGTACCCTGGTTTTTTCCGTCAAAATGACAAAACCCGGCCGAAATCGGCCGGGCAAAAAGGGCAAAAAACGGTATATACCGTCAATTTTTCTTCTTTTTTTCCTCTTCCAGGGCACCTGTGCCCCCTTCCACCACACCGCGGCGCTCAAACACGTAGGTGATGGAACGGAAAAAGATGGCAAGATCTTTCCGGAAGGTAATGTCGGCGGCATACTCTCCATCGTACCGGGCCTTCACGTCGATGGGCAGTTCGTCCCGCCCGTTGACCTGGGCCAGACCGGTCAGACCGGGACGGATATCGTTGGCATGCACCGCGTCCCGGGCTTCGATCAGATCGTACTGGTTGTACAACGCCGGACGAGGGCCGATGATGCTCATCTGTCCTGCCAGGATGTTGTAGATCTGGGGCAGTTCGTCCAGGCTGGTGCGGCGCAGGAAAGCCCCGCTTTTGGTGATATAGGAGTTGGCGTTTTTAAGTAGATGGGTGGGCACATCGTGAGGGGTGTCCCCGCGCATGGTCCGGAACTTCAGAATGTTGAAATGGGTCTTGTGCGCCCCCACCCGCCGCTGCTTGAAAAACACCGGCCCCGGGGAATCGATCTTGATCCAGATGGCCAGAATGGCCATGGGAATGGCCAGCACCACCGCCGCAACGGCCGAAAGAAGCAGATCCAGCAGGCGTTTGATATAGTTACGATACATCTTTGCCCTCCTTGCTTTCTTTGGCGGCCTGGGACATGGCATGCTCGATCTCGCTCTTGTCCATGACGGCGGTGTTGCCGTGGGCCGCGCTGACGGTGTGGTCCTCGTTCAGTTTGCGGTTGGGATGGTACCGCCCCACAATGCGCTGCAACCCCACCACCACCGCTTCGTCGTTGTGCTCGGCGCAGGCGTGCAGGTTCTGCAGCTCTTCATAGAAACGGGCCAGGTCGATGTCCATGGGCGGCGCAATGAAGATCTTGTTGTGGGCGGTGCTCATCATCTTGTCCTGCTCGGAATCCAGCATGAGCTCCTCGTACAGCTTTTCGCCGGGGCGCAAGCCAGTGATCTCGATGGGAATATCCACCCCCGGTTCGTACCCGTAGAAGCGGATCAGCCGGTTGGCCAGGTCCATGATGCGCACCGGCTCGCCCATATCCAGCACATAGATGCTGCCGCTCTTGGCCAGACCGCCGGCCTGCAGCACCAGCTGGGCCGCTTCGGTGATGGTCATGAAATACCGCACGATGTCCGGATGGGTGATGGTGACGGGACCGCCCCGCTTGATCTGCTCTTCAAACAGCGGAATGACGCTGCCGTGGCTGCCCAGCACGTTGCCGAAACGCACCGCCATGCACTTCATGGTGGTGTTGCTGGCAAAGGTCTGAATGAGCATTTCGCAGATACGCTTGGTGCAGCCCATGACGTTGGTGGGGTTGACCGCCTTGTCGGTGGACAGCTGTACAAACCGCTCCACGTCGTGCTCGGCGGCGGAGGTCAGCAGGTTCTTGGTACCGAAGACGTTGTTTTTCACCGCTTCGGCGGGGCTTACCTCCATCAGCGGCACGTGCTTATGGGCCGCCGCGTGGAACACCACCGACGGGTGGTAGGTTTCAAACACTTCATCCAGGCGGGCTTTGTCCCGGATGGAGCCGATGAGGGTGATGATGGGAGCGTCGGCGCCGTACTTGTTGTGCAGCTCCATTTCCAGCTCGTAGGCACAGTTTTCGTAGATGTCGAAGATCAGCAGCTGGCGGGGGCTGTAGCGCATGATCTGGCGGCAGAGTTCGCTGCCGATGGAGCCGCCGCCACCGGTGACCAGCACGATCTTGTCATGCAGATACTCCGAAATCTGGGCGTTGTTCAGCTGGATTTCGTCCCGGGAGAGGAAGTCGGCGGTGTTCAGCTCACGCAGGCCCGCCACCACCGGCTTGCCGCTTTCGTCCACGGCCTGGGGATCGTTGAGCATGCGCACCCGGCAATGGGTGGAGTTGCAGAGGTTGATGACCTCCCGCAGGCGCTCACCTTTCAGGGTGGTGATGGCGATGACGATCTCCACAATATGGTACTTGCGCACCAGTTCGGGAATATCCGAAATGGTCCCCCGCACCGGTACCCCCTGCACCCGCAGATTCTTTTTGGTCAGGTCGTCATCCACGATGACCACCGGGTTGCCGAAGGTGGAATTCTTGGTTTTACACAGGTTGACCGCCCAGGCGCCCGCATTGCCGGCGCCCACAATGAGCAGCGGCGTTTTGTCCCGGGCGCGGCGGGTGGACTTGGGGGAATTATGGGTGTATTGCCGCACGGTGCGCATGAGCCGCCACAAAAAGCGCACGCCGGCCACCGCCGCCGTGTTGAGCACCGCGCCGATGATCAGCACCGTGCCGCTGATGGTACGGGTGCGGAACAGCATATCAAACAGCAAACTGAACCCGGTGGCCAGCCCTGACAGACACATCAGGCGCGCCAGGTCCCGCATGCCGGCATACTCCCACATGATTTCGTACAGGCCGCCGAACCAGAACACCACCATGTAGATGGGCAGGATATAGCTCAGCATGGGCGCCATGGCCGTGATGACCTCATGGCGGCGGAAAGCGTCCTCGCCGTCAAAGCGCAGCAGAATGGCAATGTAATAACACAGCACAATCAGCCCGCAGTCCAGCAGCATCAGCAGAATGCGGCGGGGCAGGCCTTTGATGAGTTGTTCGTTTGTTTTCTTCATGCGTTCTATCTTCCCTGTTTCCGGCGAAAAAGCGGCCCGGACGAAAAAAACGGCCGCCACGCCACAGTATATGGCGGGGCGCATCGGGCTGCGACGCCGGCCCCGCACGAAAATTTTGACTTCGTTTTGTATTATAACACGAAATTGCCCCGTTTGTCCCGGCTCAGCCGGGCCAAACGGAGCAAAAGGCGCACAAAATCACTGCCAAATTTTTGGCAATTCAGACAAAAGTGCCCGCCGTGTTCAGTTTTATTCTACCGTGACGCTCTTGGCCAGGTTGCGCGGCTTATCCACGTCCAGGCCCTTGGCGCAGCTGACATAGTAGGCCAGCAGCTGCAGCGGAATGACCGACAGGCTGATGGCAAAGTGCGGGTCGGTCTTGGGGACATAGACGGTGAAGCCAGCGGTGTCCTCGATGTTGTAGTTGCCGTAGCTGGTCAACCCCATGAGGAAGGCGCCGCGGCTCTTGGCTTCCACCAGGTTGGACACGGTCTTTTCGTACAGTTCCGGCTGGGTCAGGATGCCCACCACCAGGGTCCCCTTCTCCACCAGGGAGATGGGGCCGTGCTTCATCTCCCCTGCCGCGAAGGCTTCGGAGTGGATGTAGCTGATTTCCTTGAACTTCAGGCTGCCTTCCAGGGCCACCGCGTAGTCCAGACCGCGGCCGATGAAAAAGACATCGTGGGCGTTGGCGTACTTGCTGGCAAACCACTGGATGCGCTCCTTGTCGGCAAGGGTCTTCTCGATCTTGTCCGGCAGCGCCTGCAGTTCGGTGACCAGAGCGGCGGCGCGGTCGTCATCCAGCACGCCCCGCACCTGGCCGAAGGCGATGGCCAGCAGGTAGCAGGCCGCCAGCTGGGTGCTGTAGGCCTTGGTGGTGGCCACGGCGATTTCCGGGCCGGCCCAGGTGTACAGGGTGGCGTCGGCTTCCCGTGCGATGGAAGAGCCCACCACGTTCACGATGCCGATGGTGCGCACGCCCCGGTCCTTGCACAGCCGCAGAGCCGCCAGGGTATCGGCGGTCTCGCCGCTCTGGCTGATGATGATGGCCAGGGAGTCCGGTTCCAGCACCGGGTCACGGTACCGGAACTCGCTGGCCACATCCACCTCCACCGGCACCCGGGCCAGGCTTTCGATGACATAGCGGGCGGCCACCCCCACGTGGTAGGCGGAACCGCAGCCCACAATGTAGATGCGGCGCACGCCGCGGATGGCTTCCTCGTCCAGGGAAAGCTCACTCAGATCCACCTTGCCGTCCTTGATACGGGGGCTCAGGGTATCCCGCACGGCGGCAGGCTGTTCATGGATTTCCTTCATCATGAAATGCTCGTAGCCGCCTTTTTCGGCCGCTTCGGCATCCCATTCGATGGTGGTGGATTCCTTCTCCACCGGTTCCCGGTCGATGTTGTAGAACTCGATGGAATCGGGGGTCAGGCGGGCAATCTCCAGGTTGTCGATGTAATAGACAGTGCGGGTGTACTTGAGCAGGGCGGGCACGTCGGAGGCAATAAGGTTGCCATCCTCGGCATGGCCCACAATGAGGGGACTGTCCTTGCGCACCGCATAGACCACACCGGGCTGGTCAGCAAACAGGATGCCCAGGGCGTAGGAGCCCCGCACGCGCATCATCATGCGGGTGATGGAATCCAGCGGATCCCCGGCGGCTTCGCCGGTGTAGTAGTAGTCGACGAGCTGGGCCACCACTTCGGTGTCGGTCTGGGACACAAAGTTGTAGCCGCGGTTGATGAGCCAGTCTTTCAGTTCCTGGTAATTTTCGATGATGCCGTTGTGCACCACCGCAATCTTTTCATCCCGGCTGTAGTGGGGATGGGCGTTGATCACCGAGGGTTCCCCGTGGGTGGCCCAGCGGGTGTGGCCGATGCCGCAGGTGCCGGGCACGGCGTTGCCGCCGTCGGTCATCTCGCTGAGTACCCGCAGACGTCCCTTGGCCTTGACGATCTCAATCTTGCCGGCTGCGTTCTGCACAGCCAGGCCGGCAGAATCATACCCACGGTATTCCAGTTTCGCCAGGCCGTCCAGCAGAATGGGCGCAGCCTGCGCACGTCCGGTAAAACCAACAATTCCACACATATCGGATTTCCTCCATATCAAAGGTTCATTGTTTTACAGGGCAATTCCATCACATAATATCCTCTAAGTATATGCGATTTTGGTGTAAATGTCCACCTCGAATTTTGCGTGCGCAATAAAAAACGGACGGCCGTCAAGGGCAACGGTCGCCCGTCGCACGCACGCTCCCTTTCCAGTTTCTTACACCATAAAGACTTTTCAAAGCAGAGTTGCGTACTTCGTATAGAATACCACGAATCCTTCCGCGGAGCAAGTCAAAAAAGGCTACGCCAGGCTTTCTGCGTGTTTTTGCCGGGCACATTTTAAGAATCTTTTGTTTTTTGGCCTGTTTTTTGAATAAACAAAAGCATTTTTCCGCCACAGCCTCCCCTTGGCAGAACCTGTGCCGATATGGTATAGTTAATTACAGTACGTTTTAATGTCCTTTCAAAGAAGGGAGGCTTCATGCTCGCATCTTTGCTTTTGTTCGCGGCCGTGGTTATGCTGGCCTGCACGCTGTTTTTGAAACTGAGTGCCCGGCTGGGGATTCCGGCCTTGCTGGTGTTTCTGTTTCTGGGCATGCTCTTCGGGTCCGACGGCCTTTTCAGGATTGCCTTTGACGACTACGCCGTCACCGAACAGATCTGTTCGGTGGCGTTGGTGTTCATCATGTTCTACGGCGGGTTCGGCACCAACTGGCGCGCTGCCCGCCCGGTGGCGGTCCCGTCCATCCTGCTTTCCAGCGTCGGCACCCTGCTGACCGCCCTGCTCACCGGCGGGTTCTGCCATCTGGTGCTGGGCATGTCCCTGCTGCAGGGGCTTCTGTGCGGGGCGGTACTGGGCTCCACCGACGCCGCATCGGTATTTTCCATCCTGCGCGCCCGCAATCTGGCTCTGAAAGAAAACACCGACTCCCTTCTGGAGGTGGAGAGCGGCAGCAACGACCCCTTTGCTTACATGCTGACGGCGGTGCTGCTGGCCGCCATGGAGGGCGGCATCACCCCGGGCGGCGCCGCTTTGCTGTTGATGCAACAGCTGGCCTTCGGGCTGGTATTCGGCTTTGGCGTGGGGGCAGCGGCCCTGTGGCTGCTGCGCCGGGCGCGGTTTTCCTTCCCCGGTTCGGACGTGATTCTGGTGGTGGCCACCGCCCTACTGGCCTACGCCGCCCCCACCATGCTGGGCGGAAACGGATTTCTGAGCGTTTACATTGCAGGCATCATCCTGGGCAACGGGGACATCGGCCACAAGGAAACGCTGGTTCCCTTCTTTGACGGGGTGACCAGCATCATGCAGATGATCCTGTTCTTTGTGCTGGGTCTGCTCTCCTTCCCCTCCCGCATGCCGGCGGTGCTGCTGCCCGCTCTGGGTATCGCCCTGTTCCTGACCCTGGTGGCCCGTCCGGTGGCGGTGTTCCTGCTCATGGCGCCTTTCCGGGGCAGCCTGGGACAAAAACTGCTGGTTTCCTTCTCCGGACTGCGGGGCGCCGCTTCGGTGGTCTTTGCGGTGATGGCGGTGATCAGCCCCGCCTACATGGAGACGGACATCTTCCACATCGTGTTTGTGGTGGTATTGTTCTCCATTCTGGTGCAGGGGTCGCTGCTGCCCGCCGCGGCCCGCCGGCTGGACATGATCGACACCCAGGGTAACATTCTCAAGACTTTCACCGACTATGTGGACGAAGCGCCGGTACAGTTCATCCAGATTGCGGTTCCGGAAGGCCATACCTGGTGCGGCAAGGCGGTGCGGGAGATTCTGCTGCCCCCCGGTACCATTCTGGTCAGTCTGTGCCGGGGAGAAGCAACCCTGGTACCCACCGGCAGTACCGTGCTGGAACCGGGGGATCTGCTGGTTCTCTGCGCCCTGGAGCAGGACAAAGCCCCCGCCGCTTCCCTGACCGAGAAGGTCATCCATGCCGGGGACCTGCCCGAGAGCCGCCGTCTGGCCGATCTGCCCCGCCGCACGGGTGCCCTGATCGTGCTGATCCGCCGGGGCCAGGAATACCTGATTCCCAACGGGGACACCATGTTGGAAGACGGAGACCTGCTGGTCATCAACAACACCGTGGCCCATTAAAAAGCTGTCTGCTGAACAAAAAGTCCCGCCGTACATTTGGTACGGCGGGACTTTTTTGTATGGGGCTCAGAAAAACGTCATCAGCGGATTTCCACGTTCAGACGATATTTCAGGTTGCCCAGAATCTTCTTGACGAAGCGGTCGATCTCCTCGGGCGTCAGAGCCTTGCCGGCGGGCACGAAGTGCAGGGTGAAAGCCATGCTCTTCTTTCCTTCGCCCACTGCCTCACTGCGGTAGATGTCGAAGAGTTCCACATCTCCCAGGCTGGGGCATGCGCGGTGCATTTCGGCAATGATATCGCCGCAGGCGGTCTCCTCGTCGGCCACCAGCGCCAGGTCACGGGCCACCGAGGCGAACTCGGAGATGGGGGCATAGCGCAGAGCCGGACGGCGGTGGGCCATGAGGGCGGGCCAGTCGATCTCCGCCAGGAAGATCTTCTGGTTGTCGCGGCTGTCCTTGGGCAGCTTGAGCTCGGCGGTCACGTCGTTGGCCAGCTTGCCGAAGACGCCGATCTTCTCATCTCCGCACAGGATGTCGGCGGAGATGCCGGGGTGCAGCCAGGGGGTGTTCTGGGCACGGCGGTAGTCGAAGGTGACGCCGAAGGCGGCGCCCAGGGCCTCGATGGCCCCCTTGAGGGCGAAGAAGTCCTCCTTTTCACCGAAGGCGGCCAGACCCAGGTGCAGGGTCTCGTTGGGCAGCTGGTTGACAGTCTCGGCGGGGGCGTAGACGTTGGCCAGCTCGAACAGGCGGCCGGCGGTGTTGCCCTTCTTCAGGTTTTCCACCACCACGTTGAGCAGGGACGGTGCCAGCAGCGGACGCATGATGGTCAGGTTGGAGGTCAGGGGGTTGAGGATGCGCACCACGTTGCGCTCCGGTGCATCGGCGGCGATGTGCAGGGCGTCCAGGTCGGCGTCGGCGTAGAACGCCAGGGTGATGGCCTCATAGAAGCCCTGGGCGCAGACGGTGTTCTTGGCCCGGGCCTGGCGCTGCTGGTCGGGATTCAGGCCGCCGTTGGTGACGGTGGCGTTTTTCAGGAAGGTGGGCTTGATGTGCTCGTAGCCGTATTCCCGGATGACCTCCTCGGCCAGGTCGGGTTCACCCACCTCGATATCCTCACGCCAGCGAGGCGCCACCACCTGCATGGTGTCGCCGTCCGGCTGCAGCTCCACCTGGAAATCCAGACGGCGCAGGATGTCCAGCACCGCGTCGGTGGGGACCTCGATGCCCAGAATGGCGTTGATGCGGCTGATGCGGGCGGAGAAGTGCTTGCCTTCCCGGGAAGCGCCGGCGGACACATCAAACTCGCTGGAGGTGATCTCGCCGCAGTTCAGCTCCTGAATCAGGTGCAGGGCACGGGCCATGCCCAGCTCGGTGGTGTACTCCGACACGCCCTTCTCGTAATGGGCGGAAGCATCGGTGTTCTGGCCCAGGCCGCGGGCGGTCTTGCGGATGTTGTCCCGGGCGAACTTGGCGGATTCAAACAGCAGCTGGGTGGTGTTCTCGGTGATTTCGCTGTTCAGACCGCCCATGACACCGGCCAGGGCCACCGGCTTCTGGCCGTCGCAGATGACCAGGTTCTGGGGGGTGAGGGTGAACTCCTTGCCGTCCAGGGTGGTGATGGTCTCCCCTTCTGCGGCGCGGCGGACGATGATCTGGCAGCTTTCCAGGGTGCTCATGTCAAAGGCGTGCATGGGCTGGCCGATCTCCAGCATGACGTAGTTGGTGATATCCACCACGTTGGAGATGCTGCGCAGGCCGCACAGGGCCAGCTGACGGCGCATCCACCGGGGAGACGTGCCCCAGGTAATGTTGCGCACATAATGGCCCATGTAGCGGGGGCACAGGTCGGGGGCTTCCACCGTGATGGACAGGCGGGGGTCCTTGTAGTCGGTGGTGGTGTAGTCGGTGGCGGGCATCTTCAGAGGCTTGCCCAGAACGGCGGCCACCTCCCGGGCGATGCCCAGGATGCTCTGGCAGTCGGCGCGGTTGGCGGTGATGGAGATATCGAAGATATACTCATCCAGGCCCACCACCTTGCGGATGTCGTCGCCGGGGACGGTATCCTTGGGCAGGTCGAGCAGGCCGTAGACTTCGGCGCCGGGGTACAGGTCCTCATTCAGGCCCAGTTCCTCGCCGGAGCAGAGCATGCCGTTGGATTCCACGCCGCGCAGGGGCTTGGCCTTGATGGTAATGCCGCCGGGCAGGGTGGCGCCATCCAGAGCGGCGGGGGTGTGCATACCCACATAGACGTTGGGGGCGCCGGTGGAAATCTGGATGTCATGGCCGTAGGGGCCGCAGTCCACCTTGCAGATGTGCAGATGGGTGCCTTCCTGGGGGACGGCCTCGGTGACAACACCCACGACCACCTTGGAGATTTCGGCGCCCATATAGATCAGTTCTTCCACCTCAAAACCGCAGGAGAAGAGCTTTTCCTGCAGGATTTCGGGGGTCACGTCGATATCGACATATTGTTTCAGCCAGCTGAACGGTACTTTCATTGGTTTCTTCCTCCCTTAGCCCTTGAACTGCTGCAAGAAGCGCAGGTCGTTTTCAAACATCAGGCCGATGTTGTTGATGCCGTACTTGAGCATGGCAATCCGCTCGATGCCGATGCCGAAGGCAAAGCCGGAGTACACTTCGGGGTCGATGCCGCAGTTGCGCAGCACGTTCTGGTGCACCACGCCGGCGCCCAGCACTTCGATCCAGCCGGTGTGCTTGCACAGGCTGCAGCCCTTGCCGCCGCACTCAAAGCAGGAAACGTCCACCTCCACGCTGGGTTCGGTGAAGGGGAAGTAGGAAGGACGCAGGCGGGTCTTGACTTCCGGTCCGAAGAGGGCCTGGACGAACTTGTCCAGCATGCCCTGCAGGTCGCACAGGGTGATGCCCTTGTCCACAACCAGACCTTCCATCTGGTGGAACATGGGAGAATGGGTGGCGTCGGAGTCGGAACGGAAGACGCGGCCGGGCACCAGCACCTTGATGGGCGGGCGTTCGGCGTCCATGACGCGGATCTGGCCGCCGCTGGTCTGGGTGCGCAGCACGATGTCCTCGGCCACATAGAAGGTGTCCTGCATATCCCGGGCGGGATGGTTCTTGGGCACGTTCAGGCGGGTGAAGTTGTGCTCGTCGTCCTCGATTTCGGGGCCTTCGTAGATCTCAAAGCCCATGCCGGAGAAGACGTCGATGATCTCGTTCTTGACCAGGGTGATGGGATGCAGCCCGCCGGTCAGATTGGCCTTGCCGGGCAGGGTGATGTCCACCGTCTCGGCCTTGTTGCGGGCTTCCAGCTCGGCAGCCTCGATCTGGGCGGACAGAGCTTCGTACACGCCCTCGGCCCAGACCTTGCATTCGTTGATGAGCTTGCCGGCGGCGGGGCGGTCTTCCTTGGCCACGTCCCGCAGGCTCTTGGTCAGGCCGGTGACGGCGCCGTTCTTGCTGAGGTATTTCTGCCAGAAGGCGGAAAGTTCCTCCTTGTTGTGCACGGCGTCACGGTCGGCTTCCAGCTGCGCGCGCAGTGCGTTGATCTTTTCCTGCATTTCGCACCTCTCCTTTTGTTGCGGTTGCGGGACGAAGCCAAATAAAAAAGCTCCGTCCCTGATGTTGTTCAGGGACGAAGCTGTAAAAACTCCGCGGTACCACCCGTGTTCCGCCGGCAGATGCGGCGGCACTCTGCGGACACTGGCGTGTCCTTCCGCCGTAACGGGGCGGGGCCGTTCCGCACTACTGAGCCCTTGGCAGGGCCGTTCCCGCGGACCACTCGAGAGGGAACTTCCGCGCGGGACCCGTGGGGCGGCTTTCAGCCGGTGACCGCCCTCTCTTTGCCTGGGTTTGCAGCGCGCGTACTTTCTCCGTCAGCGTGTTTTGCAAAATAACGCTACTAATTATAGGCGCGGGGGCGGGGTTTGTCAAGGGCGGACCTTCAGGCCCGGGGCTTGCGGAGACGGCGGGCCAGGCAAACCAGCCCCCATACCAGCCAGCCGCACAGGCAGCCCAGCAGGGGTGCCACACACCAGAACCCGGCCAGAATCCAGCCCATGAGTGCCCCGCCGGTGCACAGCGCAAAGAGCACGGCAGGCACCAGAAACAGTGCCAGGGGCAGGACCCGGTGCCAGGCAGGGCCGGGCATATGGCACATGAGCAGCTGCAGAAAGAACAGGGGCACAAAATGGAAGAAGAGCAACAGCCACTGGTGCCAGGGACGGATATTCAGGGGCAGTTCCACAAAGGCGGAAGCAAAGATGGCCACATACACCCCCAGGCTGACCACAAAGCAGGCCAGCAGGAAGATGTCGGTCTTTTCTTGTCTTGTCATGGGTTTTCTTTCCTGTAAGGGAACATTACCAGCGTCCGGCCTGTCAGGACAGGGCGGCGATGGACTGCTGGATGCCGGCCTGCTTGTCCTGGGCGGCGGCCAGCTTGCGGCGGGTCTCCTCCACCAGGGCGGCAGGGGCCTTTTCCACAAAGCGGGGGTTGTCCAGCTGCTTCTGGAACATGGCAATTTCCTTTTCGTTCTTGGCCAGTTCCTTCTGCAGGCGGGCCAGCTCCTTCTCCCGGTCGATGAGTTCCATCATGGGGATGAAGCCGCGGGCGGCGGGGGTGACCACCGTGACCATGCCTTCGGTGCTGCCCTCATACTTGGGGGTTAGGGTCACGTCGGTGGCAAAGGCGAAGCGGGCCAGGTAGACGCTGCCCTTCTCGAAGGCGGCGGGGACGGAAGTCTCGATGATCATGCTGGTCTTCTTGGACGGCGGCACGTTCATGTCGCTGCGGGTGGCGCGGACCGCCTTGATATAGGCCATCATGGTTTCAAAGTCGGCGCTCTCCTCCGGCCAGGTGGGCAGGGTCCTGGCGTCCGGCCAGGACTGGGTCATGATGGTCTCGGCGCTGCCGGGCAGAGCCTGGTAGATTTCCTCGGTGATGAAGGGCATGAAGGGATGCAGCAGCCGCAGGGCGTTGTCCAGCACATACACCAGCACCTTGCGGGCGGTGTCGGCCTGGGTCTCGTCGCCGGAGTTCAGACGGGACTTACAGATCTCGATATACCAGTCGCAGTAGATCTCCCAGATGAACTTTTCCACCTTGTCGGCGGCCAGGCCCAGCTCATACTTGTCCAGGTTGGCGGTGACCTCGGCGGCCACGTTGGCCAGCTCGGACAGCACCCACTTGTCGCTCATGTCCAGCAGGGATTCATCGGGCATGCCGGGGGCGAAGTCCTCGGGCAGGTTCATCTGCACAAAGCGGGAAGCGTTCCATAGCTTGTTGGCAAAGTTGCGGCTGGCGGTGATCTTTTCTTCGCTGTAGCGCATATCGTTGCCGGCGGTGGAGCCCACCACCAGGGTCATGCGCAGGGCGTCGGCGCCGTACTGGTCGATGACTTCCAGCGGGTCGATGCCGTTGCCCAGGCTCTTGGACATCTTGCGGCCCTGGCTGTCCCGCACCAGACCGTGAATGAGGACGGTGTCAAAGGGCGCCTTGCCGGTATAGGCCAGGCCGGAGAAGATCATGCGGGAAACCCAGAAGCCGATGATGTCGTACCCGGTGACAAGGGCGTTGGTGGGATAGAAGAAGTCCAGGTCCTCGGTCTTGTCCGGCCAGCCCAGGGTAGAGAAGGGCCACAGGGCGGAAGAGAACCAGGTGTCCAGGGTGTCGGGGTCCTGATCCAGATGGGTGCTGCCGCACTTGGGGCAGACGGTGGGGGCTTCCTTGGCCACGATGGTCTCGCCGCAGTCGGCGCAGTACCAGGCCGGAATGCGGTGACCCCACCACAGCTGGCGGCTGATGCACCAGTCGCGGCTGCCCTTCATCCAGTTGATATAGTTCTTGGTGAAGCGCTCGGGCACAAATTTGATATCGCCCTTTTCCACGGCCTCGATGGCGGGGCCGGCCAGGGGATCCATCTTGACGAACCACTGCTTGGAGATCATGGGTTCGATGACGGTGTGGCAGCGGTAGCAGGTGCCCACCTCGTGGGTCAGGGGCTCGGTCTCCTTCAGGTAGCCGCCCTCAGCCAGGTCGGCCAGAATGGCCTTGCGGGCCTCCATGGCGGTCATGCCGGCATACTTGCCGCAGTCCAGCACTTCGGGTTCGTCGGCGCTGGCCCGGCCGCTGGCGCGCAGGGCGTCGGCCTCGGCCTTGTCGGCGGCACCGGTCATGCGGCCGTCGTAGGTCAGCACCCGGACCATGGGCAGGTTGTGGCGCTTGCCCACCTCAAAGTCGTTGGGGTCGTGAGCGGGGGTGATTTTCACCACGCCGGTACCCTTTTCCATGTCGGCGTGCTCGTCGCAGACAATGGGGATTTCCTTGTTCAGCAACGGCAGGATGACATGGCAGCCGTGCAGGTGCTTGTAGCGGGGGTCGTCAGTGTTGATGGCCACGGCGGTATCGCCCAGCATGGTTTCGGGACGGGTGGTGGCCAGTTCCAGCATCTCGCCGGTCTCCTTGACCTTGTACAGCAGATGCCAGAAGCTGCCTTCCTTCTCCTCATACTCCACCTCGGCGTCGGAAATGGAGGTGTTGCAGTGGGGGCACCAGTTGACCATGCGGCTGCCGCGGTAGATCAGACCCTGGTTGTACAGGTTGACGAACACGTCCAGAACAGCCTTGGAGCAGCCCTCGTCCATGGTAAAGCGTTCCCGCTGCCAGTCGCAGGAGCAGCCCAGCTTCTTCAGCTGGCTGACAATGCGGTTGCCGTACTTGTTCTTCCAGGCCCAAGCCCGTTCCAGGAAGCCATCCCGGCCCAGCATCTCCTTGGTCAGGCCCTCTTCCTTCATCTGGGCCACCACCTTGGCTTCGGTGGCAATGGAGGCGTGGTCGGTGCCGGGCACCCACAAAGCGGCGTAGCCCTGCATGCGCTTGTAGCGGATGAGGATATCCTGCCAGGTTTCGTCCATGGCATGGCCCATGTGCAGCTGCCCGGTGACGTTGGGCGGCGGCATCACGATGGTGAAGGGCCGCTTGCTGCGGTCGATCTGGGTGTGGAAATACCCCTTGTCGCACCAGTTCTGATAGACACGATCCTCGGTGCCTTTGGGGTCATACTGTTTGGCCAGAGTTTTCTCGGTTTCTGCCATACGTGTGTCCTCCTTACGTTGTGTGCGGGACGAAAAAAAGACCGTCCCGTGAGAGAATCTCATGGGACGGCCATGTAAATTGTACAATAACCGCGGTACCACCCAAATTGCCTTTGAACCCAAAGGCCCCTTGACCGCCCGGTAACGGGGGCGAAACGGAAGGCACTACTGCGCCCCCGGCGGGCGGTTCGCACCTTCTGCTTGGGGGCGACAACCGCCGGGCTCCTTTGCCGGGTTTCCACCCTCCCCGGCTTTCTATAAAAGGAAACTGCCCGCACGGAACTCCCCCGCACTGCATTTGATACCATTCAGTTTAGTGCAAGGGCGGCCGGTTGTCAAGGTCTTTTTGCGGCGTTTGACCGTGTTTTACTCCTGGGCCCAGGCGGTGTCCATGGCACAGCCGTAGGCGTCCAGCCGGTGCCCGGCCGTGACCTGTACCCGGGAAGAGAAGTTCATAAAGAAGGTACAGGTGCGCTTGCCGTCGGTGCGGCGGCGCAGCATCAGGTCCTGGGTATAGGGGATATCGGCCAGGCGGGGCACACCGGCTTCCCGCAGGATATCGGCGTACAGCTGGCGCAGGAATTTGGCGTCGCTGTGGCAGCCCAGATACCAGGCGCAGCCGAAGCCCAGCGGCCGCTTGGTCAGGGCGGGCTGACCGCCATAGAAGTCCTTTTCGTAGGAGGCCAGCATCCGGGCTCCGGTGCGGCGCAGGATATCGCAGCAGAACACCGCCGGGTAGGTGCGGTCGTCGTAGGTGAAGCTGTTGGTTTCCCCGTGCAACAGCGGGTCACAGTCCTCCGACCCCACCCCGAACACGTTGTTCAGTCCGATGGGCGGCCAGCCGGGCACGGCGGTGCCGTTTTCATCGGTGAGGCCGGACCCGAAGGTGAGCAGGAAGTGCCCGCCGCGCTGGATGTACTCCTCCATGCGTTTGGGCATATCGGGGCGGAACACCGCCAGCAGCGGGGCGGTGACCACCTTGTAGCCGGACCAGTCCGCTGCCGGGTCCAGCACGTCCACATCCACGTAGTTTTCCAGCAGGGCGGCGTAGTGGTCCAGAATCACATTCTGGGGATCCCCGCAGCGGTGGGCGGCGGCCAGGGCGGCCAGGCCCGCCGGGGTGCGCCCGTCATACAGAAAAGCCACCGGCGCCTTGGCGGTCATACCGCCCACGAAATTCAGCTTTTGCAGCACCTGCCCGGCTTCGGCGGTTTCCCGGAAAAGGCGGGTTTCGGCGCTGCCGTTGCGGCTGAGGATGGCGCCGTTGTCCAGCCCCGCAGGCAGCTGCCGCCAGACAGCGTGTTCCACCCCGTCTGCCCCGCAGGCCACCGCCAGCAGCATACCCAGCAGCTGCTGACCGGGACGCAGGCATTTGGTTCCGGGCAGCTGCCGGGCCACAAACGGCCGCCGGGCACAGCGGGCACGGTCATAGGCGAAGGCGGTGCGTACCGCCCGGTTCCACTCGCTGGAAGGGTCGGTGCCGGTGCGCCAGTCCGGGCGGACCACGGCCAGGGTCAGGTCGGACCCTTCCCCGCCCTGCTCGGGCAGAAGATCAGTGAAGATGCGGGCGTCGGGGCTGCCCTTGCGGATGGCCTGGGCTTCCATGTGCAGCAGTTCCGCCCTCTGCCGGGCGCAGAATCCATCCCAGTCCATGGCGGCGCACAGGTCCGTATGATCCGGTGCGGGGGCGCTCACCTCTTCCCAGTCGGAATAGGCGGTGCCGCCAGCCTCGTTGAAGGCGCCCAGCGTCTCGTATTTTTTGCGCAGCCAGGCACGGTAAGCCTTCTGACAGGAGGAACAGTAGCAGGGCCGGTCCATGCCGGTGACCAGCCAGCCCAGTACCGCCGGGTGATTGCCGTACCGCCGGGCCAGCTGTTCGTCCATCTCCCGCACCTTCTTGCGGCGGGCGGTGTGGCTGGGGCACAGTCCGCCCTCCATCCGGGGCGCCGGGCGGGAGCCGTCCGCCTCGGTGTGCAGCGCGCCGGGATAATGCCGGCCCAGCCAGGGCGGGCATACCTGCCCCTGGGCGGAGAGGATCACCCGGATTTTGGCCTTTTCCAGTGCGGCCAGGGCTTCGTCCAGCCAATCAAAGGCGTACTCCCCTTCCCTGGGTTCCAGCCAGGGCCAGGCCCCGGATGCCAGGGTGATCGTGTTCAGCCCGGCCTTGTGCATCAGTTCCAGATCACGGCGCAAAATTTCCGGCTGCCCGGCCCAGCGCTGGGGTGAGTAAACCGCGCTGTGCAGCAGCCCTTTCCAGTATCCATCCGGCATGGGTGTACACCTCCTGTCACAAAACAAGCGCCGCCCCGGCCGGGGCGGCGCTCCTTCCTGTTTGCATTGTAGCGTGGATGGTCGAACTTTGTCAACGGTTTGTGACCGCGGCGTTGTCCCGGTACAGCAGAACCGTTCCGGCTATGGCTGCCGCCAGCCCCACCAGAGGCAAAAATACCGGCAGTATTTCCACAAGAAGCTCCAGAGCATCTTTGGATGTGATTTCCAGCAGCTGGGGCACCTGGCACAGAACCATAAAGGACAGCCATAGGACCAGCCCGCCCTTCCTGCCAAAACGCCGCATCACGCCCACCGCCAGCGCCGACAGGGCCGCGGGCATCAGCACCAGACACAGCCAGCCCCAGGCGGGGATCCGACAAAGGAACCCGTCCCCCTGGCCGCCGGTCAACACAAAGTACCATAGGGCTTCCAGGGCGGCAGAGAGCGCGGTTGTCACCACGCCGTATCCCAGCACAGCCACCCAGCCCACCTGCAGGGCACGGCGGCGGGCAATGCCGAAGTTGATCAGCACCACAAAATCCATGTTGAACTGCTGCATGCCTTCTATAAATAGAAGGATAGCACCGGCACACACGGTAAAGATACCCGGCAGTCCCAGGAAGAGCGCCGGCGGCTCGCTTCGGGCATCCCCATCCACCACGGCCAGAATCCCGACCGTAAGGGCCCAGACCGCCACCTGAACGCCTGTCAGGGTCGCCATTACCTTGGTGTCCAGTTGGAGAACACTGCCCAACGTGCGGGCAAAAGTTTGTCCTTTGTTTTTCACAGCCGGATCACCGCCTTTCGATAGAAACGCCAGGTCAGGATGCCCAGAATCACGGCAGCTGCCGCACAGACCAGAGAAAACACCGCCCAACCGGGACGCAGCACATGGATGGGGAAAAGGGCCAGCGGAACCCCGATTGCCTTGACAAAACCGATGGTGATGGAAGAAGACAAGACAATTATGATGAGGACCATCAGAATGGAGGCGGTTCGCTGTTTGGCCCCCCGGGGCAGATACTGTGCCAGCAGAGCCATCTCGGTGACAGTGAGGGATGCAGCCAGAAGCACCGGGATTCCCCCCGCGCTCAGCACCATGTTATACTCCGGATTCCAGGAAGCGATCAGAGAAGTCCCTTCAACCGCCAAAGCCAGCGTACACAGTTCCATGACCACCGCCAGGATCTGCACACAGAGAAATGTATTCCACCGGCGCACCCCGAAATAGGTGGGAAGCGCCATGGTGGAATGGCCGCCGACCAGTGTCAGCGGAGCGAGCCACAACCCCATCGTGGGCATCATATATGTGTAGCTTTCAAACAGAGACAGCGGGGTGTACCGGGCCCCCAGCACCACCAGCACCACAAAGGCTATCACCACCCCGATATATTGCAGAAAGGTCAGGCCGAAATATCGCACCAGATTGCGCATGGTCACCCCTCCTCGTCGCCGTGGCCGCACAAGGCCACAAACACATTCTGCAGGTTCATGCCCTCCACGGTCAGGCCGTCCCGGGCCTCCAACGCATCAAAGAGGGTCTCGTTTCCCCGCACAGCCACCATCTTGTGGCCACCCAGCACCTGGGTCTGCAGGGGTGCGCTCCCCTGTTCGGCCAGAGCCGCGTCCAGTTCTGCGGCAGGGCCGCTGATGTAGCGGAATTCGCTGATCAGATCATCGGTGTCCGTGTCTGCCACCACCTTGCCCTCGTCCAGGATGACCACCTTTTCAAACACCGAGGCGGCTTCCTCAATGATGTGGGTGGAGATGACAAAGGTGCGGCCGGTGCGCTGGTATTCCTCCAGCAGAATGCGGTAAAACCGTTCCCGCACCACCACGTCCAGCCCGGCGGTGGGTTCGTCCAGCAGGGTGACCGGCGCCTTGGAAGCCAGCGCCGCCGTGATGGACACCATGCTCATCTGCCCGCGGGACAGGCGGTTGATCATCTTGTTGGGCAGTTCGAACTTTTTGATCAGCTCGTCGGCGTAGCCCTGGTCCCAGTAGGGGCAGAACAGCCGCCCGGCCCGCAGGAAGTTCTTGACCGAAAGGCCGGCCAGTTCACTGGAAGCGGACAGCTCCCGGGCAAAATGCAGGTTACCCAGCACGGTGCTGTTTTCCCACACCGGCTGGCCGCCATACAGGGCCTGACCACCGGTGGCAAAGTTCTGCCCGGACAGAATGCCCAGCAGAGTGGTTTTTCCGGCGCCGTTGCGGCCGATGAGCCCGTAGATGCGCCCGGGTTCAAAGGTCAGGTCCAGGTCCTGCAAGACCTGCTGCTTGCCATAGTGTTTGCAGAGTTTCGCCGCCTGCAAAGGCTGCGGGGCGGGTGCTTTTTGGATGGTAGTCATGGCAGTTGCTCCTCTTCCGCCTGGGCTTGCACCAGGCTGTACAGTTCTTGTTGGGTCAGGCCCAGACGCTTGGCTTCCCGCACGAAGGCCCTGACCTGCGTTTTGGCAAAATCTTCCCGCCGCTTTTTCCGCAGGGCTTCGGCCGCGCCGGGCGACACGAACATGCCGATGCCTCGCCGCTTGTACAGAAGTCCTTTGTCCACCAGGCGATTGATGCCCTTGGCGGCAGTGGCCGGGTTGATGTTGAAGGCCCGGGCCAGTTCGTTGGTGCTGGGCACCTGGGTGTCGGCGGGGTATTCCCCCCGCAGGATGCCGTCTTCCAGCAGTTGGGCGATCTGCCGGTAAATCAGGCTCTGGTCATTGAGAGTTCCCTTCAAAACAGCGCCCCCTTTCTTGTGTAGAACAGGCAGGAACCAGAACCGGCTGCGCAGCCCGGTTTATTGGTTCATTACTTGTGTAATTAACCATATCACCTTTTGTCTTTTTCGTCAAGAGGTCTGAACGCATTTTTTTGATTTCTGGGGTGAAAATCCGGCAAAGAAAAAGGCGGCGGACAGCCGCACCGGATGGGTGCACACTGTCCGCCGCCGAAGCTGCGGTTTTTGTTATTGCGATCAGCCCAGGCTGATGCCCATAGAGCGGGCCACGTTGAGCATGGCGCAGTCATCGGGCACGCCGCGGGTCTTGCCGGCGATCTCGATGAGCGGGTTGGCGGTGACATTGCGGTTGACCATGGCCACGGTCACACCGTAGTGCTCGTCCGCCACCAGGCCGGCGGCATAGGCGCCAAACTGGGTGGCCAGCACACGGTCGTAGGCGGAAGGAGAACCGCCGCGCTGCATATGGCCGGGCACACAGATGCGGGTCTCGGCACCGGTCATCTGCTCGATCTGGCGGGCAATGCGGTTGGTGGCGGTGGTGTAGCCATCGGCAGCCCGCTTGGCAGTCCATTCCTTGCGCTTCATCTTGGCTTCCTCCACCGAGACGGCGCCCTCGGCCACCGCCAGAATGGAGAAGTTCTTGCCGGCTTTGGCGCGGCGCTCCACAGCGTTGGCCACCTTCTTGATATCATAAGGATGCTCGGGGATCAGGATGATGTCGGCACCGCCGGCAATACCGGAGTACAGCGTCAGCCACCCGGCCTTGTTGCCCATGATCTCGATGCACATCACCCGGCTGTGGCTGCCGGCGGTGGTGTGAATGCGGTCGATGACCTCGGTGGCGATGTCCACGGCGGTGTGGAAACCGAAGGTCACGTCGGTACCGTAGATATCGTTATCAATGGTCTTGGGCAGGCCGATGATGTTGAGGCCTTCCTGGCTGAGGAGGTTGGCAGTCTTGTGGGTACCGTTGCCGCCCAGGCAGAGCAGGCAGTCCAGCTTGGCCGCCTTGTAGGTCTTCTTCATGGCAGCAACCTTGTCCACGTTGTCATCGCCAACCACGCGCATCATCTTGAAGGGGGTCCGCTTGGTGCCCAGAATGGTACCGCCCACCGTCAGGATACCGGAAAATTCCGAGGGATCCATGACACGGTAGTTCCCGTTGATCAGTCCGTCATAACCGTTCATGACGCCGATGATCTCCACATTGTCGCCCATGCGCTGATACAGGGCCTTGGCCACGCCGCGAATGGTTGCGTTCAGGCCGGGGCAGTCGCCGCCGGACGTAAGGATACCAACACGCATTTTCATTGTGTAACCCTCCCGTTATTTGGCTGCGCGGGCGCTGTGCGGCGCACCGCTGCCGAATCGTTTTCTTCGGTTTAAGAGTACGCCACCGGGCACCAATTTGTCAATGCCTTGCCCGACCGACGACGCAAAAAATTCTGTTGTGTCAGTCTTTTTTGTTTTTGCTTCGGTACTCGGAGCCCCCTGCAAAAAATATATCCCATTTTTTTGCAAAAAACTGTTGACAAACCGGGATCAAGTGGCTATAATAAATAAACGTCGAGGGCAGCAAGCCCAGACAAAACCTACTGGGGATTCGCATAATGGTAGTGCAGCGGACTCTGACTCCGCCCGTGGGAGTTCGATCCTCTCATCCCCAACCACTGAAACCGCAGCAGCAAGAATGCTGCGGTTTTTTTCTCGGGGTGTAGCGCAGATGGTAGCGCGCTTGGTTCGGGACCAAGAGGCCGTGGGTTCGAATCCCGTCACTCCGACCAAAAAGCTCTCAGCTTTGGCTGGGAGCTTTTTTGTTGCCTCAAAACCGGTAAAGCTGCCGTCATCCGGACTTGTTTCCCACAGGAAACGGTCCGAATTATTCTTTTGTGTGCCTTTCTCTCCCCCCTCCTGCTGCGGCGCGGTATCATATCTGCAAAAGCCGAATATACTGATACAGGCGCTTATTCCCAAGAAAAGCGCCTTGTACTTTTTTAGTTGCGGGGTGTGCTTATGTGCGGAATTGCCGGATTTTGCAGCTTCAAAGCTGATTTTCTTCAAGAGCCCGGGCGTTGGACCCGGGCTCTTGTGAGGATGCGGACAGCGATTGCCCACCGGGGCCATGATCAGACCGGGGAATATCTGCAACACAATGTAGGGCTTGCCCATACCCGGCTTTCCATCCGGGACCTGCGCGGCGGGGCGCAGCCCATGCTGCGGCGGCGGGGCGAGAGCGACTATGGAATTGTGTACAACGGAGAAATCTACAACGCCGATGAGCTGAAGCAGGAACTGCTCCGGCGCGGATACCACTTTGAAACCACCTGCGACACCGAGGTTATTCTTTGCGGGTACATGGAATACGGCATGGAGATCGCAAAAAAGCTGAATGGAATTTTTGCGTTCGCCATATGGGATGAAAAACGGAATACCCTGTTTCTATGCCGGGACCGGCTGGGGATCAAACCGCTGTTCTATGCCGTGAAAGAGGATACCCTTGTCTTCGGGTCAGAGCCCAAGGCCCTGTTTGCTCATCCGCTGGTTCACGCGGAAGCCGACCTGGACAGCTTCCGGGAAATCTTTGGGCTGGGGCCGGCCAGAACCCCCGGGTGCGGCGTATTCCGTAGTCTGCGGGAAGTCAGACCCGGGTGTATTGTGGAATACTCCCGGGAGAATGTGCAGGAGTATTCCTATTGGACGCTGGAAGCAAAGCCACATACGGACAGCTATGCCCGAACGGTGGAAACCGTATCCTGGCTGCTGCACGACGCCATTCAATGGCAGATGGTATCCGATGTACCGGTGTGCAGCTTTTTATCCGGCGGCATCGATTCCACCGTGGTGACCGCCATCGCCTGCCGACAGCTGCAGTCGGAAGGGCAGACGCTCAACACCTTTTCCTTTGATTTTACCCACAACGATACCTGCTTCCAATCCAACGCCTTTCAGCCCACCCGGGACCGCCCGTATGTGGACCTGGTCCTGGGTTTGTATCCCCTGCACCACACCTATCTGGAATGTGACGAGACCACGCTGGCAGATTTGCTGGAGGATGCCGTCCGAATCAAGGACCTGCCGGGCATGACCGATGTGGACGCCTCCCTGTATTACTTCTGCGGCCTGGTGAAGCAGCACAACAAGGTGGCGTTGACCGGCGAATGTGCCGACGAGATTTTCGGCGGCTATCCCTGGTTCTACCGGGAAGACCTGTTCTATGCCGACGGCTTTCCCTGGTCGGCGGACCTGTCGGCCCGGACAGCCCTGCTTTCGGACGAAGCCATCCGCATTTTGCAGCTGGAGGACTACGTGAACGAGCAATACCGGGATACCCTGGCCCGGGTGCCTGCCCTGCCGGAGGAACACGGCGACGCACTGCGCAGGCGGGAGATGGGCTTTCTGAATCTGCGCTGGTTCATGCAAACCCTGTTGGACCGCATGGACCGTACCAGCATGGCCTGGGGGCTGGAAGCCCGTGTCCCCTTTGCGGATCACCGGATTGTGGAGTATGTATATAATGTCCCCTGGGAGATGAAATACGAAAAGGGCATGGAAAAGAAGCTGCTGCGGGATGCCTGCAAGGACCTTTTACCGCCACAGCTGCTGTACCGTAAAAAGAGCCCCTACCCCAAGACCTACTCGCCGGTATACGAAGCTTTGCTGGCCAAGCGGTTCCGGCAGATCCTGGAGGACCCCCAGGCCCCCGTGCATCGCTTTCTGGACCGCAAAAAGGCGGAACGTTTTCTGGAACAGCCTAAGGACTACGGCAAGCCGTGGTTCGGCCAGCTGATGGCAGGGCCGCAGATGATCGCCTACTTTTTGCAGATCAACTATTGGATGAAGCAGTACAACATCACCTGAAAATACAAAGAGGGTGTCCCTTCGCGGGACACCCTCCCTGTTTTTATTGTTTGGGCATGATCCAGAATTTCATGGTCGGGTAGCTGAGTACCACCTGCACCACGATGTTCAGCACATTGGCCAGGGTGGGCGCCAGGGCGGCTGGCAGGCCCAGCCAGACAAAGAAACTCTGGCTATAGGCGGGCAGCGCACTGGACACGATGACCAGCACCACCGCCAGCACCACGTACCGTGGCACCGCACGGCTGAACGCCGCGTTGGATTTGAACACCCAGTTTTTCTGTACAAAGAAGTTCACCGTCTGGGCGGCGGCGGTGGCCACAAGAAAGCTCAGAAAGCCGCACAGTCCCAGATCGCTTTCCACATTGGTGTAGCGGAAGATCAAAAATGAGAAGGGTTGATTCCGGAACGCTGTGAACACGAATCCGGTACACACCCACATGACCACAAAATTGACCACAGTGGCACAGTTGGACAGCAGGTTGAAGAGGATGAACTCCCACACGGTGGGATGCGCCTTGATCCAGGCCTTGACTGCGTTCATGGTGTTTCCTCCTTTGCCGGCGCATTCAGGCGCTGTTCCAGCGCCCTGTTGCGAAGGCCGTTGAGCACAAACTCCGCCACAAGCCGCACCAGCCCGATGATCCAGAAGCCTTTCAGTTCCATGACCAGAGCGTCAATCATCCCCATGCTGACCATGCCGTTGGTCATTTTGGCCACGGCACGCAGAGGCATGTTGTAATTGAACAGCAGGTTCAGGTCGGGGGTTCCGGCTTGCAGGCTGCGGCGCAGCAGGGCCGTGTGGACCCGGTTGATCAGCCAGGCCAGCGGGCTGCGGCTGTGGCCGATCTCCCCCAGAGTCATATTGCGGTCAATCACCGTCTTTTCCCGGGGGATGGGGTGCCCCAGCAAGCGCTCAAATTCCCGGTTGGACACATGGGCGATGTCCCCTGTCTCGTAATGTGGCAGGGCCATCCCCATATAGGGCAAGGGGTCGCCGCTGCCCGGCAGGGTAACCGCCGCACGGAACCGGATATCCGCCGCCGATGTACCGGCACAGATCTGGTAGTCGCCCCCTTCCACCGCCCAGCGGTCGGTCTCCACGTTCCAGTAGCGGAAAGCACGCCGGTCCAGCGGGATGGTCAGGGCGGCGCTCTCCCCCGCTTTCAGGAACACCTTGCGGAAGGCCTTGAGCTGACGCCGGGGGCCGAACACCTTGGCATCCGGCTTTTCCAGATAAATCTGCACCAGTTCGGCGCCGTCAAAGTTGCCGGTGTTTTCCACCGTCAGGGTCACTTTTGTGGAATCGGCCCGGAAATCCCGCCAGGCAAAGGTGGTATAGCTCAGCCCATACCCGAAGGGAAACGCCACCGGGACCCCCGCCGTCTGATAATAGCGATAGCCCACATACACGCTCTCCCGGTAGGGCACGATCCGCCCCGGCCCCGCAAACGTTCCGGCGGCAGGGGTATCCTGGTACCGCAGGGGCCAGGTTTCAGCCAGATGTCCGCCGGGGCACGCCTTGCCGGTGAGCAGGTCCAGCACCGCACCGGCACCGGCCTGACCGCCCAGCGCCGCATACAGCAGCGCCTTGCAATGGGGCAGCCAGGGCGTTTCCACCGGGGCCCCCGCGCTGAGCACCACCACCGTGTTGGGGTTGACTTCGGCCACGGCTGCCAGCAGGTCCACCTGGTTTTGGGCCAGGCACATATCCGTCCGGTCCATGCCTTCGCTTTCCCGCAGCTCGTCCAGCCCCAGGAAAAGCAGCACCACATCCGCGGTTTTGGCCAGGGCCACCGCCTCGGCCTGCCTGGCCGGGTCGGGGTTGCCGTTGCGCGCAAAGCCCGGGGCATAACCCACAGCGCAGATGCCGCTTTCTTCCAGCAGGCCGGTGACGGTATCCACCCGGCTGGCGTTGACGGCGCTGGAACCGGCCCCTTGATACCGGGGCACGGCGGCAAAATCGCCGATGACCGCCACCGTGGCGGCAGGGTCCAGGGGCAGGATATTGTCCTCGTTTTTCAGCAGCACCATGCCTTCAGCCGCGGCGCGGCGGGCCAGGCGATGGTGGGCCTCCCGATCGATGGCAGGCTTGTTCTGCCGGATGTGTTGGGCGTCCTCGATGAGGGTGAGCAGTTCCCCTACCCGGGCATCGATGTCTTGCTCGGTGATCTTGCCGGTTCGCACAGCTTCCATCAGTTCCCGCACGGCATCTCCGCCGGGGGCGGGCATTTCCAGGGTAGAACCGTTTTTTACTCCCAGGGCATGGTCGTTGGACCCGCCCCAGTCGGTGACCACCGCCCCGGTAAAGCCCCACTCTCCCCGCAGGATATCCTGCAGCAGATGGGTGTTTTCGTTGGCGTAGGTCCCGTTGATGAGGTTGTAGGAGGTCATGAGGGATCGGGGTTTGCCTTCCTCCACGGCAATCTCAAACCCGGTGAGGTAGATTTCCCGCAGGGTACGCTCATCCAGGGTGGAATCCGACACCATGCGGCGGGTCTCCTGGTTGTTGACCGCAAAATGCTTGGGACAGGCGGCGGCTCCGCCCGACTGGATCCCCCGGATCATGCCGGCGGCCAGTTTGCCCGCCAGGATGGGGTCTTCGGAATAATATTCAAAGTTGCGCCCGCACAGCGGGCTGCGCTTGATGTTGAGGCCTGGGGCCAGCAGCACGTCCACGTCCTGGGCGGCGGCCTCCTGCCCCATGGCCCGGCCCACTTCCTCCAGCAGGTCGGGGTCCCAGCTGCCGGCCAGGGTGACCGCCGTGGGAAAGCAGGTGGACGGCGCACTGGGATTGATGCCCAGATGGTCGCTGGCGCCTTCCTGTTTGCGCACCCCGCTGGGACCGTCGGACAGCCAGAGAGACGGGATGCCGTGTTCCGGCAGAGCCCGGGTGCAGAAGGTGTCGGCACCGGAGAGCAGGGCACATTTTTGTTCGAGGGTGAGGGTGGAAATTTTCTTGTCAGTCACCGTCATCTTCTCCTTTTGCAAATACCGCAGCCATCCCCGCGTGAGCAGGGACGGCTGCGGTGCCTTTACATCACGTTACTGCTCTTTCTGGGGCGCAGTTGCCTGTTTGCGTTTTTTGTACTGTTTGCGGATCACCGTCAGATCCAGGGCAGCCAGAACCAGAACCGCCACGACATCGATGGCAATGGCAGTGACCTTCCAGCCTTCCATGCCGGCATTGGCCGCATCTTCGGCATAGGCACTGCTGTTGACCACGGTGTACAGAATGTTCTTGCTGGTCTTGCGCAGGGTGGCCACGTTGGAAGCCGCCGTCAGATCCTTCATGTGGTTGTAGTCGGAATCGTAGGTGGTGAGCAGAGCGTCCACACCGTTGTGGAAGGCCAGGTCGGCGTTCATGTAGCCGCGTCCGTTGGGGGTGAAGTTGTCGGTCAGGACAAACCCGCGGAAGCCCCATTCGTCCCGCAGCACGGTTTCCAGCAGTTCGCTGCAGGCGCCGGCCCAGCGGTTGCCGATATCACACCAGGCACACATGACCGCGTTGGCGCCGCCTTCCTTGACGGCATACTCAAAGGGCTTGAAGTAGATTTCGCGCATGGCCTGCTCGTTGGACCAGATGGAGACCATCATGGCGTTGGAGTCGTACATGGCAAAGTGCTTGATGTAGGCATACACGCCGCGGCTCTTGGCACCGGCCACCGCGTTGGCTGCAATCTTACCGGCCAGGACGCCGTCCTCGGAGTAATACTCGAAGTTGCGGCCGCCAAAGGGGGTGCGATGGGTGTTCATGGCCGGTGCATACCAGCCGTTGACGTTCATCTCGTTGGCCATCTTGCCGATGTTTTCGCCAAACTGATAGGCCAGCTCCTGGTTCCAGGTGCAGGCGATCATGACAGCCACCGGGAAACCGATGGAGCCGGTGCCGGTGAAGTTGTTGTTGATGGAAGCGGGGCCGTCGCAATCCACGGTGGCCACCTTGCCGATGGAGGGCACTTCCGCTGTCTGGAAGCCTTCCAGACCGCACAGGTTGCTCATCTCTTCCACGGTCATCTCGTCCAGCAGGTCCTCCCACATGGGATCGTCGTAATCCTTGCCGCGCATATCGGCCAGTTTCAGGCCATTGTCCGCGCCGGTGGTGGGCATCTCCACGCTGTCATCGATGTACATGTTGAAGTCAAAGACTTCGTTGGTATAGAATCCTTCCACGTATTCCGGCGCCATATCCAGCGATGCGGGCGCCGCCGTGGCCTGGGCGTAGTTGGCAAAGCCATCTTTGCGGGACAGGTAGGTCACGTCCCCCGCGGCAAAATCAAACTGGTTGGTGGCCACGATGTTGTCGGTGGAACGGGGCTGGGTATCATAGACCACATCGCTGTCCACGGTATAGGTGCGGGAGTCGATGACATTGTGGGAATCCTTGTTGATGGAGATAATGTAGTCACCGGCTTCCAGCACATAGCTGCGGTGCACATTCATATCGTAGGAGGCCAGATCGTCCACCGGGAAGGAGATGGCAACCTCCTCGGATTCGCCGGGCTGCAGCAGGGCGGTCTTTTCGAAGGTGATCAGGTTGGCGGCGGATTTTTCGATGCCGCCGTTGGTGTAAGGCGGGTTGGAGTATACTTCCACCACGTCCTTGCCGGCCGCAGAACCGGTGTTGGTAACCGTGACGGTGAAGCTGATGTTGCCATCCGCCACTGTCATGTCACTCATCTTCTGGTCAAAGGTGGTGTAGCTCAGGCCGTAGCCGAAGGGATACTGCACGACCTTGTCATAGTCCAGGAAGCCTTCCGCGGCGGCAGTCTCATACCACTTGTAGCCCACGTAGATGCCTTCCACGTAGTTGGTGAACTTGGGCGCCGCCACCACCTCGCTGCCGTCGGTGCGGTAGGAAGTGACCGCCATATCGCTGATGTTCTCGTAAGGCAGCTGGTTGGAGTTGTTCCACCAGGGAGTGTTGGTCAGGTCATACACAAAGGTATCCGAGGTACGGCCGGAAGGGTTGATCTCGCCGTTAAGGATCTTGCCAAGCGAATTGAAGCCCACGTTGCCGGTGCCGGGGCACCACAGCACGCTCTTGATCTGGGGATACTCATCCACAAAGCCCAGCTCAAAGGAATGGGCGCTGTTGTAGACCAGCAGAACGTTATCAAAGTTGCTGCACACCAGATCCACCATGTTGCGCTCGGTCTGGGACAGTTCCAGGTAGTGGTGGCCTTCGGGGAAATCGTCGTACTCGGTGCTGTTGCTGTCATAGGCCACGGTGCTCAGGTCTTTGGGCATATCGTTATAGCCTTCGCCGCCGATCCGGGCAATGACGATGACGGCCACGTCGGAGAAGTTCTTGGCGTTGTTCATCATCTCGTCGGTGTACATGTCCGCGGTGGGTTCCGGCAGGGTCCAGGCCTGCTTGGATTCGGACATCTTGGGCCGGCTGGAGGTGTAGGACGCGTAGAAGTCATGCAGTTCGGTGTTCAGGGTGAAGCCGGCATTCTGCAGGCCTTCCTCCAGGCTGACAATGGGCCACAGGTCGTTGATGGACCCGGAACCGGCGCCACCATACACCGGATTGATGGAGGCCCAGCCGAACAGGTTCAGGTTTTTCTGCTGGGTCAGAGGCAGCATGCCGTCGTTTTTCAACAGAACCATGCCTTCCCCGGCGATCTCCTCCGCCACTTCGGAGGCAGCGTCGGCGCTTTCCTGGCTGACGGTGCCGTTGCCGGTAGCCAGACCGATCAGGGTGGACATGGGGCCGAAAGCAATCAGGTTGACCACCACGCCGGCTGCCAGGATACCGGCCAGGATGGACTGGCTGCGAACCAGATATTTCTTGTGTTTTTCCAGCTTGCGGCAAGCAATGACAATGGCCACGACAAGCACAAGAATACAGGCCAGCGCAATGAGATAAGGCTTGCAGAGATCCAGAACGCCTATAACGTCGTTAATGTTGATTTCCAGCATTTTGGTGTATTCCTCCTTTTCGTTTCCAGTTCAAGCGGTACCGCTGCCGAACTTTCCATGGCCTTATTGTACACGATTCCCTTCCGGCATGTTCTTCTTTTGCATAATCTGGCGATTTTGTGGCATATTCTGTGCAATCTCCGGTTTTGGTTTTCCTTTTTCTTGTCATAATTTCTAAAGGCAATCGGTCTGGTCTTGTGCAGAATGCTTAACCACCGCAAAACAGGCCCGCCGCGTTCCCGCTGCGGCGGACCTGTTTATTTTTGTGTTTCCGGCAGCAATACCCGCAGGGTAAACCAGTTGTTTTCCCAGTGGACAGTGACAGTGCCGCCGTATTTCTGGGCCGTGGCCCGGATACTCTTGATGCCGTACCCTCCATGGCCGCCCGGCCGGGGTGTGCCGTCGGCAGAAAGTTCCGGTGCCGTTTCGCAGTAGTCCTCAAACCGCAGCATGACAAACCCGTTCTGGGCGTACACCGCCGTTCGGATCAGACGCTTTTCGGTGTCCGGGATGGCCTCCACGCTCTCGGTGGCGTTGTCCAGGGCGGTGCCCACGATGGTGCAGATATCCGCCGTGGGCATAAAATCCAAAAGATGTCCGTCCGCCACGCAGGTCAGGTTGATCTCATGCTGCTGGCAGTACAGGCTTTTGGCGGTGAGAAGGGTATCCAGTACCGGATTGCCAGTCTTGTTCTGGGCCTCATACATGCGGATGCCGCTCTCCATCTCGTCCAGGGCGGCCGCCTGCTTGCCGGGGTCCCGTTCCGCCCGGATGGCCGCTATCTGCACCTTCAGGTCATGGTAACGTCGGTTGAGCAGATGGATGTTTTCCTTGCTCTGGCGGTACTGCTCATACTGGCGATGGAGCACGTTGTCCATGGCGGACAGTTCCTCATGCAGGCGGGCTTCCCGCAGCTGTTCCTGCTGGCTGGAGAGAATCAGCACCCCCGCAAAATCCACCAGAGTGCGGATATAAAACACGCTCATGGTGTTGCTGCCCGCCTGGGCAAAGCTCAGGTTGCTCACCGCAAAGGCGGTCAGTGCCATGACCACCGCGCTGGCCAGTGACCGCCAGGATGCCCCGATGGCCCCCACATGGCGCCCTATGCGGCGCATATCGAACCAGAACACAAACCCGTACACCACCGCATACACCGCCACCATCAGCAGCAAGGAAAGCGGGTGTCCGCCGGGAAGGTCGGGCCGCAAAAGACAGTGCAGCTGCCATTCCAGGCTGGCGGCAAATTCCGCCAGGATAAAGGCCCGGGCACAGCAGTATCCGGCATCCTGCGCCGAAAGTTCGCACCCCAGCAGCAAAAACAGGTACATGGCCGCCACCGCCGCCATCATGCAGGGAATCCACCACACAAGGGGCACATGGCCGGTGAGCTGCAAAAAGGCGCCCATGCCCACCAGCCAGCCGGCGCCGAGCAGAACAGTGCCCACCCGCCCGAACCGCGGGCGCAAAGCCAGCAGATACAGCAGGCAGGCCAGCCACTCGGCCAAAGCGGTATACAGCCGCGGAATATCCGGCAGTGTCATCGGACGCCTCCCCCGATATAGTCTGTAAGTGCTTCCATGAAGGCCTTCTTCTTGGGGCGGCTGATCTGCAGTTCGTAAGGCCCTACCTGCACCGTGTTCTGCTGCACCCCCAGCACCTGGGCCAGATTGACCAGGTAGCCGCTGTTGCAGCGGGCAAAGGGTTTGCCGGCCAGCTTTTCCTCAAAGCTCTTGAGGGTGCCCGGGGCGGTGAGTTCCCCGTCCTCCCCATACAGGCGCACCTTGTGGCCGTCGCTTTCCAGATAGTAGAGGGTGGCCACATTTACCCGCCGCAGACCGCCTTCCACCGGCACGGTGAGAAAGGTCTTCTGCCTGGCCTGCAGCCTGGCCACCGCCTTTTGCAGCTGCTGGGAAAAGGCAAAGTAGGGCACCGGCTTGAGCACATAGTCCAGGGCATCCACCGCATACCCGCGGATGGCAAACTGGGCCATGTTGGTGATGAAGATGAGCAGCATATCCTTATCCATCTGACGGATCCGCTCGGCGGCCGCCATGCCGTCCATGCGGCGCATCTGCACATCCAGCAGGATGATATCGTACACCGCGCGGTAGTCCGAAACGATCTCGTCCCCGTCCTCAAACAGGCTCAGTTCAAACATCCGCCCGAACTGGCGCTCATACCGGCGGATATAATCGGCCAGCTGGGCCTGCACCTGCCGGTCATCTTCCACAATGGCAATCCGGATCATGGCTGTGTCTCCCCCTCTCCCCACCGAAAACGTGTTTGCCTTCATTATGCCGGAGCCCGCCCTTCCTGTAAACGGCCGGACTGTCCTTTTACGGCCGCCGGGCAGCAAAAAATCCCCCGCCCTTCGGCGGAGGAATCCGTTTTTATTCTGCGCCGGTGCGCTTGAACACAACGCCCACCGTCTTGATCAGGATACGCACATCCAGCCCCAGGGACCAGTTATCGATATAGGCCACGTCCAGCTTGACCACATCTTCAAAGTCCTGGATGTTGCTGCGTCCGCTGACCTGCCACAATCCGGTCAGGCCCGGTTTCATGGAAAGGCGGCGCTTGTGGTGGGAGTCGTACCGGTCATATTCATCCAGCGTGGGCGGCCGGGTTCCCACCAGACTCATATCCCCCTTCAAAATGTTCCAGAACTGGGGCAGCTCGTCGATGGAGGTGCGGCGGATGAACTTGCCCACCCTGGTGATGCGCGGGTCGTCGTCCATCTTGAACATCAGGCCCTGCATCTTGTTCTGTTTCATCAGTTCCTGCTTGCGCTGCTCCGCATCCACATACATGCTGCGCAGCTTATAAATACGGAAAATACGCCCGTTGAGCCCCACCCGTTTCTGGCAGAAAAAGAGGGGGCCGGGGCTTTCCAGCTTGAGAGGAATGGCGGTGACGGCGATGATCGGCACCGAGATGACCAGCCCTACCAGCGCCCCTGCAATGTCCATCAGCCGCTTGAGGACCATGGCTCCGAAATCATGTTCGGTAGCCATGATGGTGACAAAGGGCACCCCACCGGCGGTTTCCACGGTGGTTTGCAGCTTGGGGAACCACTGTTCCTCTTTGCGGGCAGCGGCGGTGTAGGGTTCCAGCACCGTCACGTTGAGATGCACGCACAGGCCCATGCTCTCCATCTCACTGAGAAGCGGCCGCAGGGAGTCGCCGCTTTGGTAGGGCACATTCACATACACTTCGTCCAGGGGTTCGCGGCGAATCCATTCCAGGGCGTCTTCGTACACTGCCGCCACCGGCACGCCGTCCACCTGTGCGCCGGGCTTGGCGGCATCCAGCAGCACCAGCCCCTGCAGCTTTTTGGTCCAGTCATGCTTGAGGTCATGAATCAGGGCGGGGGCCCGGTCGGAGGTGGTAATGATACCCACCAGGGTGGCCAGAGAACCCTTGTAGAAATATTGGTTCAGGTAGGTTTTCAGGCCCATATGAGAAAGGTACAGGCAGACGGCGTTGGCGGTCAGCAGCCCCACATACAGGTAGCGGGATTCCAGCAAAGTGGCCTTGGTCAGCAGCAGACAGACCGCCAGCGCTGCCCCCAGCAGCACGGTGTTGCGCGCACAGTGGAGCAATTCGGCCTTCCAGCCGCGCCGGGTCAGCCTGGCTGCGCCGTTGAACCCGGCATACACCACCACAAAGGCCAGCAGCAGAATCAGGATAAACTGCCCCCAGTCCTGCCGGGTATAGTCCAGCAGCACATGCAGCCCTTTATCGGTGACCGCCCATGCAATCACGACACTGACCAGCAGGCTGAGCGCATCCGCCGCAAAATTCAGCGCATATTGGATTTTGTCCTTTTTAGCCACAGGTTTTCCCCCTGGTGTTTTTATTTCTTCCTAAGCCCGCAAACAAGCGGAAACACACTGTATTCCAGCATACCACAAAACCCCTGCCGGTGCAACGGCAGGGGTTTTGCGAAAAGAGAAAAGGACATCGGGGCAAAATGCCCCACTCATGGGTTTTACAGGCTGGAATAGCCGTAGCTGTTGACCAGCGCGTCGATCTTGACCCCCTGTTTGCACCACGGGCAGTTGCGGGAATCGTAGCTTTCGTAATCGCCCAGGGTAGAGGGATCGAAAATGGAGGTGACGGGATAGCCCGCACATTCGGTGACGGTGGCAAAGATGGAGGTGATGCCCGCCACCAGGCCGCCGTAATAGTCCACCGCTTCCACAGCTGCCTGGGCCGTGTAGCCGGTGGTGACCGAAGCCGCCAGAATCAGCACATGCTTGTTGGTGATCATGGGGGCGGTATTCTCCCGGAAAAGCAGCTGGCTGCCGCTGGTGTGTTCGGGGCTGACCACGTAAATGGTCTGGTGGGCGTTCATGTTCACATAGCCGCCGCGGGTGAGCTCGGAAGCCAGGCAGGCGCCGATGACTTCGGTGCCGTCCAGGCAGAGGACCGTATCCACAATGGTGGTGGCGGTGTAATGGCGCACCAGTTCCTGGGCCACCGCGCGGGCCTCGGACAGACGGGTCTTCTGCATGGTGACGTCAATGTAATAGTTGATGTGGCTGTGGCTGGTGGCAAAATGTCCTTTTGCCACGCGCAGCAGAAGATCCTTCTTTTTGGTGGGCAGCTTGACCAGGCTGATGGCCATGGGAATCACTCCTTTTTCCACTTTTTGTCTGCACCGCGGGGTGCGGGAGTTATTACTTTTATTGTAAGTTTTTTTCGCTGTGTACGCAAGCGGCGGGCCCCGGAAATACCCGCCAAGATTTCGTCTTTGTTTTTGTCGGTTTTGCTATGGGGTGCCGGTCCTTGCTTTACACCCCGCCCGGGCGATGGTATAATATGGGGAATCAAAACAAGGAACATACGGAGGAAAACAGGCATGGGATATCGGCTGGCGGCGCACAATGGGGATACGGTGGCAGTGCCCCGTCTGGTGTGGCAGCACCTGCCCCGGGCGGACGGAGACTCGGTGCGGGTGGCGCTGTACCTGATCGGCGGCGGTGCCCCCGACCCGCGTACCATCGCCCATGATCTGGGGCTGAAAAGCATCGAGGCCGCCAAGCGCGCGCTGCAATACTGGGCCGGCGCCGGGCTGCTGGAGAACGACCAGGGCGGTCTGCCCCAGCCCGAGACGCCCAAGGCCCCGCACATCGACCTGACCACCCTGAACGACCCCTATGTGGCGGTGCTGTGCCAGGAGGCCCAGGCTGCTCTGGGACGGGCGCTGAGCCGCAGCGAGATGCAGCGGCTGGTGGGATTGTACCTGCAGGACGGCTGGCTGCCCGACGTGATCCTGACCTGCTGCGCCGAAGTGGCCCGGCAAGGCCGGTGCACGGTGGCGGCGGTGAGCCGGGAACTGACCCGTTGGCGGGAAGCCGGGGTGGAAACCGGCGCCGATGCCGAGCGTTTTCTGAAGCAGGAGGCGGTGCGGGCTGCCCGCTGGAGCGAGGTAGCCTTGCAGTTCGGCACCGAGGCGGCCCGCCTGACCCGGTGGGAGCGCAACGCCATCACCCGCTGGTATGAGGAATGGGGCTTTGGCGGCGAGATGATTGCCGAGGCCCTGCTTCACGCCGAAGCCCACCGCACCGTGCGGTATGTGGACGGCATTCTGCGGTCCTGGCGTGCCCAGGGCCTGACCACGTTGCAGGCGGTGCGGGGCAAGGGGCAGCTGGCAGGCGCCAACATTCTGGCCACCAGCCAGAAACCCGCCGCCCCCGCCCCGGGCAAGAAGGACCTGTTCCACGCCAACTGGAACGCCATGTTTGAGGACGAAAAGGAGGACTAAGCCATGCGCACCAAGGACGAACTGTTCCGCGAAGCCCAGCGCCATATTGCGGGGCGCCGCCAGCAGGCCGTGACCCGGGCCGAGCGCATGCGGGCCGCCGCCTTTGCGGCCCATCCCGAACTGGCCGCCGCCGAGGAAGCCCGTGTCCAGGCCGGTCTGGCCCTGACCCTGGCCGCCGCCCGGGGCGCCGACACCGCCGGGGCCGCCCAGAAGCTGGAAGCTGCAGGCCAGGCCCTGGAGGCGGCCTTGCGCAAGGCGGGGCGCTCCCCCGCTGACCTGGAGCCCCGGTTTACCTGTCCTTTATGCCACGACACCGGCCTGTACAAAGGGGCCCCCTGCCGCTGCGTGGCCCAGGTGGCCCGCACCCTGCGGCGGGAGGAGATCAACGCCGCCAGCCCCCTGGCCCTGTGCGGGTTTGATACCTTTGATGTGAACCGCTACCCTGCCGAGGTGGAACCCGAGCTGGGCGGCCCGCCCCGGGAATACATGGCCAAGGTGTTGCAGTTCTGCCGCCGTTGGGCGGAGAATTTCGGCCCGCAGAGTCCCAACCTGCTGTTCATGGGCGGGGCCGGGCTGGGCAAGACCCATCTGGCCCTGGCTGTGGCCGACGCTGTGCTGGAAAAAGGGTTTGATGTGCTGTACACCAGCAGTGCCGCCCTGGCTGCCCAGCTGAGCCGGGAACATTTTGACCGGGACAGTGAGGACAGCTGGCTGGAAGCCTGCAAGGAAGCCGACCTGCTGATTCTGGACGACCTGGGCACCGAGCACATCACCGCCCTGACTATCAGCGTCCTGTACGAGCTGGTCAACACCCGCATGCTCTGCCACCGGCCCACCGTGTACACCACCAACATCACCGACCAGGGCATTTTTGAGGCCCGCTACACCGAGAAGGTATCCAGCCGGATGCTGGGCAACTGCCGGATGTTCAAATTCTTCGGCGAAGACCAGCGTCTGAAACAGGGTCGGTGAGGTTTCCGCCATACAATAACTATCCCCCGCCGTCCGGCCATGCCGGGCAGCGGGGGTCTTTTTGTTTCAGGCCCGGCGGTGCCGCCGCCACAGGGCGTGAAGCGCCTCCACAGTTTTGGTCAGCAGCCGCAGCACATAAGGTATGACAGCCCAGAAGATGAGCAGCACCAGGCATTCCTGCCGGCCAGGAACCACCAGGTCCAGCGCCCGGCCGAACAGCGCCACACCGGCCACCGCCAGCACCAGCATACCCACCCAAAGGGCTGTGTGGGTGAGGGTGAAGGGGCGGCAGACCCGCCACAGAACCGCAAGTCCCACCCCCAGCATGACCAGGGTGGTCAGGGTGGACAGCATCTCATAGGGCATATCAAAGGCCGCTGCCACCCCTTCCAGGGCCAGCACCAGCACCAGGTCGGTCAGGCCGCCGGGCAGGGCCGCCCGCAGCACGTTGGGCAGGAATCGCCCGCGCACCAGTTCATGGTTGGGTTCCAGAGCCAGCACAAAGGAGGGAATGCCGATGGTCACCGCCGCAATCAGGGTGAGCTGGATGGGCTGCAGCGGATAGGGCAGGGTGATGAACAGCGCCGCCAGGGTGAAGGTGAAGGAAAACAGATTCTTCACCAGGTAGAGGGCCGCCGAGCGCTGGATGTTGTTGATGACCCGCCGGCCTTCGGCCACAACGGCGGGCAGGCCGGAAAAGTCCGAGTCCAGCAGCACCAGCTGGGCCACCTGGCTGGCCGCCTGTGCGCCGGAAGCCATGGCAATGCCGCAGTCCGCATCCTTGAGGGCCAGCACATCATTGACGCCGTCCCCGGTCATGGCCACCGTGTGTCCCGCCGCCTGCATGGCCCGCACCAGCTGCCGTTTCTGGTCCGGGGTCACCCGGCCGAACACGGTACACCGCTCGGCAGCTTCGGCCAGGGCCTCCGGGGTGTGCAGGGTGGTGGCATCCACAAAGTTTTCGGCGCCCGCCACCCCCGCCTGCCGGGCCACCCGGCTGACGGTGAGGGAGTTATCTCCCGAAATGACCTTGATGGCCACCCCCTGGTCCTCAAAATACCGGAAGGTGCGGGGGGCTTGTGCCCGCACCCGGTTGGTCAGGGGCAGAAGGGCCAGGAACCGCAGTTTTTGCGGGTCCAGCCCGGTCTTGGGGTCGGGGCGGCCGTCATAGGCGGCCAGAAGCAGCAACCGGCAGCCCCGTTCCAGGTAAGATTCCATCTCCAGGCGCAGTTCCCGGGCCCTGGGCCCCGCCACCACATCCGGGGCCCCCACCACAAAGGAACCGTGCTCCCGGAAGGTGGCGGCGCTCCATTTCCAGGCGGAACTGAAGGGCACCGTGGCGGTGCGCTGCCAGCGCTCTCCCCCCTCCCCCACAAACCGGCGGCAGAGGGCCCGGGCGGTGTCGTTGTCCGGTTCGGCATCGGCATACAGGCTGCGCAGCACCGTCTCCACCCCGGCCATGGTCCAGCTTTCGTCCAGCAGCTGGGGTTCGCCCGCCTCCATGCGGTTTTCGGTGATGGTGCCGGTCTTGTCCACACACAGCACATCCACCCGGGCCAGGGTTTCGATGCAGTTCATGTCCTGGGCCAGCACCTTGCGCCGGGCCAGCCGGATCATGCTGACGGCCAGCGCCACGCTGGTGAGCAGGTACAGCCCTTCGGGGATCATGCCCACCAGGGACGCCACGGTGGCTTCCACCGCGTCCCGCAAGGTCATGTCCAGGGCCGCAAACTGGTTGAAGAACATCAGGATGCCCAGCGGCACCAGCGCAATGCCGATGAACCGGATCAGCTTGTCCAGGGAGCGCATCATTTCTCCCTTAGGCACCGTGTGCCCGGCGCGGGCTTCCTCCGCCAGGCGGTTGGCGTAGCTATCCGCCCCCACATGGGTCAGCTGGGCACGGCACCGGCCGGAAATCAGGAAGGAACCCGACCGCAGCACATCCCCGGGGCCCTTTTCCACCGCGTCGGCCTCGCCGGTGATCAGGGCTTCGTTGGCCTGGGCCGTGCCGGTGCGCACCACCGCGTCGGCGCAGATCTGTTCCCCTGCCGTGAACTCCACAATGTCGTCCCGCACCAGCTCTTCCGAGGGCAGCAGGCGGATGGTTCCATCCCGCACGCAGCGGACCTTGTGTGCCGCAAGCAGGGTCAGCTGATCGATGGTATGCTTGGCCCGCAGCTGCTGCACAATGCCGATGACCGCATTGCACACCACCACGCCCAGAAAGCCGGCGTTCAGGTAGGACCCCACCGCAAACAGGCAGGCGGCCAGCACCACAAACACCAGGTTGAAAAAGGTAAAGAGGTTATCCCGCAGAATCTGGCCTTCGGTCTTGCTGGTTCCCCGGGGGGCCTGGTTGGTCAGTCCGGCCCGGGTACGGGCTTCGGCCTGGGCGGCAGTCAGCCCTTTTTCCGGCCTGGAATTCACCACCGGCAGCGCGGGTTGTGCGGGTTCGGGCCGGGCCGTATCGGCCGGGCGGCGGACATGCGGCAGGGTGGGACGATGCAACAGAATCAGCCTCCTTTGCGGATGGGAAAGTTATCCAGCATTATAAAGAGGTTTTTGTGAACAAATAAAGTGTTGGCGGTAAAAATCCGGAAAAACAAAAATGCTCCCGGGGGCCGGGAGCATGGGAATGCATGCTTACACTTCCTGCAGTTCGCCGCGGGAAGAGGCTTTCAGGTAGGCGTAGATGAACCCGTCCAGGTCGCCGTCCATGACGGCCTGCACGTTGCCGCTCTCATAGTTGGTGCGATGGTCCTTGACCAGGGTGTAGGGCATAAAGACGTAGCTGCGGATCTGGTGACCCCAGGCGATCTCGTTCTGCACACCCTTGATGTCGTCGATCTTGTCCTTGTGCTGCTGCAGGGCGATCTGGTACAGCTTGGCCTTCATCATTTCCATGGCGTACTCACGGTTCTGCAGCTGGCTGCGCTGGGTCTGGCAGGAAGTGACGATGCCGGTGGGCTTGTGGATCAGGCGGACGGCGGAAGAGGTCTTGTTGATGTGCTGGCCGCCGGCGCCGGAGGAACGGAACACCTGCATTTCGATGTCGTTGGGGTTGATTTCGATCTGGATGTCGTCGTTCAGCTCAGGCATGACTTCCAGGCTGGCAAAGCTGGTCTGGCGGCGGGCATTGGCGTCAAAGGGACTGATGCGCACCAGACGATGAACGCCGTTTTCGCTCTTGAGCATGCCGTAGGCGTTGGCACCCTTGACCATCATGGACGCGCTCTTGATGCCGGCTTCGTCACCGTCCAGCACGTCCAGCACCTCCACCGAGTAGCCGTGGGCTTCGGCCCAGCGGGTGTACATGCGGTAGAGCATCTCGGCCCAGTCCTGGGCTTCGGTGCCGCCGGTGCCGGCGTGGAAGGTCAGGATGGCGTTGTTGTGGTCGTATTCGCCGTTGAGCATGGTCATCAGCTGCAGCTCGTCGATGGCCTTGGCCACCCCTTCCACCGCTTCCTCCCCTTCGGCGGTCAGGGCGGGATCGTTCTCTTCCTCGATCATCTCCAGCAGGGTGCCCGCCTCCTCATACTGGGTGGACAGCTTGTGGAACCGCTCCAGCTTGTTTTTCAGTTCGCCCATCTCGGAATAAACCTTCTGGCTGCGGGCCTGGTCGTCAAAAAAGCCGGGCATGGTCATCTGGTGTTCCAGCTCTGCCAGGCGTTTTTCGCTGGCTTCGATGGACAGCGCATCCCGCAGGTCGTTGACGGCGGTCTGGTAGCCGCCGAGTTTGGATTTCAGTTCGTCAATGGTGATCATATATCAATACCCCTAAGTTTATGATAGTTATACAGGATAAGTATAAACCATAACCCAACACTTGTAAAGAGTCGCTGCGGCGCATTGTTCACGGAAAATTCTTTGCTTTCGCCGTTGGCATGGTGTATAATGATTTCTGATAATAGCCGCTTTGGCGCGGCTTATGAATCACGGAGGCTACCATGAGCAATTATACAGGCAGCACATGTCCTGTGTGCCATAAACCTTTCACCCCCACCGACGATGTGGTCGTCTGCCCGGACTGCGGCACCCCATACCACCGCGTCTGCTGGCCCCGGGACGGTGTGTGCGTCAACGCCGCCCGTCACGGCACCGGCTTTGAATGGAAGCCGGACGGCGAGGCCGACGACGGCCAGCCCGCCTGCCCCAACTGCGGGGCCCACAACCCGGCGGGGGCCCACTTCTGCAACCACTGCGGCGTTCCCCTGCCGGATCATCCCCAGAATGCCGGGCAGCAGCCCGGTGCCCAGGGCGGTGCCAACGCGGCCCAGCGCCCCATCTATGAAAACCCCAACTACGATGGCCCCAATCCACGCCGGGACAACGCCGCCCCCCACATTGACGCTTACACCGCCGGGCCGGACGGACTGTACCGCCGGGAGGTGGGACCGGATGATCCCATCGACGGCATCAAGGCCCGGGATTGGGCCACCTTCGTGGGGCCGTCCAGCCTGTATTATCTGATGCAGTTTTTCCGGATGGAACAGACCCACCACAAGGTCAGCCTGTCCTTCTCGGCCTTTCTCTTCGGCCCCATCTACTTCTTCTACCGCAAAATGTGGAAGCTGGGGGCTCTGTTCGCCGCCCTGGACCTGCTGGTCACCGTCCCCACCTACCTGTCCCTGCTGGTGCTCTCCCATGCGCCCATCGTCAGCGGCATGAGCACCGAATGGCTGATCCCCGCCATGAACGTCTGCGCCGTGGTCAGCTGGGTGGTCATGCTGGTGCGGGCCCTGTTTGCCGGGTACTGGTACAAGAAAGCCTGCACCGACCGCATCCATTCTATCTATGACCGTATTCCCGAAGGGCAGGACCGGCAGGATATGCTGGCCCTGCGGGGCGGCGTGTCTGTACCCGCGGTGGTGATCTATCTGGTGGCCTGCCTGGCCCTGACCTGGGTAATGGTGGCGCTGGGTGTGACCCCTGCGGCGGCCATCTCCATGTTCGGAATGTAAAATTGTAATACGGCCGGGCATCCTCAGGGAGTCCGGCGGCAAATACAGGAGGAATTTTTATGAAAACCACCCTGGTTATTATGGCAGCCGGCATCGGCTCCCGGTACGGCGGCGGCATCAAGCAGCTGGCGGCCGTGGGCCCCAACGGCGAAATCATCATGGATTATTCCATCCATGACGCCATCGAAGCCGGTTTCGACAAGATTGTGTTCATCATCCGCCGGGATATTGAGGAAGCCTTCCGGGAAGCCATCGGCGACCGGATTCAGGGCATCTGCGCCGGGCTGGGCGTGGAGCTGGGCTACGCCTTTCAGGAGCTGGACGCTCTGCCCGCCGGTGTGACCCTGCCCGAGGGCCGCACCAAGCCCTGGGGTACCGGCCAGGCCGTGCTGGCCTGCAAGGACCAGCTGGACACCCCCTTTGCGGTCATCAACGCCGACGACTACTACGGCAAACAGGCCTTTGTGCTGCTGCATGACTTTTTGCAGAACTACACCCCCGACAAGCCGGGTGATCTGGCCATGGCGGGCTTTGTGCTGAAGAACACCCTGAGCGACAACGGCGCCGTGACCCGCGGCATCTGCCGCATGAATGACGCCGGATATCTGACCGGCGTGGACGAGACTTCCGGCATTGAAAAGACTGCCGACGGCGCCCAGGCAGGCGGCAAGGTCATCGACGCCGACAGCCTGGTTTCCATGAACATGTGGGCCCTGACCCCCGAGTTCGTGACCATGCTGGAGCAGGGCTTTGTGGACTTCTTCGGCGGCATTGCCGGCAACGAGATGAAGGCCGAATATCTGCTGCCCATCTTCATCGACAGCCTGCTCAAGCAGGGCAAGGTGGACGTGAAGGTTCTGCCCACCCATGACCGCTGGTTCGGCGTGACCTACCAGGAGGACAAGCCCGTGGTGGTGGAGTCCTTTGCCAAACTGATCGAGGCTGGCGTGTACCGGAAAGATCTGTTCAGCGATCTGCGCAAATAAAAACCAGGAATCCCTTTCCGCCCCGGCTCGTTCTGCGCCGGGGCGCTTTGGTACGCAGGAACGAAAATCACAAAACAATGACATTACTGGGCATGGAAAGAGAGGGCAAAATGCGGTATCGTAAAAACAGGAGGGATATCAGTATGAGCAAGCCGAACAATGAACCCGTTATCGTCGAAAAGCCCGTGGCCGAAATGACCGCCTCCGAGCTGGATTCCGCCCTGGCCCTGGATGTGGAGCGCCTGCTGCGTTTCGGGCGCAAGCACAAGATGATCAAGGATCTGGACATGCTGGTGGCGCGCAACACCCTGCTGGATCTGCTGGGGCTGAGTGCGCCCAGCGAGGAGAAAGTGCCGAAGGAAAACTTCGACACCCCCACCGAGATCCTGGAACACATGCTGGACCTGGCCGCCGCCAAGCAGCTGTTTGACAACGACGTGCCCCAGTACCGCATCAACTTTGAGACCCGCCTGATGGGCGCCATGATGCCCCGGGAAAGCGAGATCCTGCGCAAGTTCCGCAAGCTGTACGCCAAGAAGGGTCCCGAAGCCGCCACCGACTGGTTCTATGATCTGTGCGTGGTGTCCAACTACATCCGCACCGCCCAGATTGCCAAGAACATCCAGTGGAACACCAAGACCCCTTACGGCGAGCTGGAAATCACCATCAACCTGACCAAGCCGGAAAAAGACCCCAAGGTCATTGCCATGGAGCGCCTGCAGCCGGCCGCCAGCTATCCCAAGTGCATGCTGTGCAAGGAAAATATCGGCTACGCCGGACGCATCAACTTCCCCGCCCGGCAGACCCACCGCATTGTGCCGGTGCATCTGGCCGGTGAGGACTTCTACCTGCAGTACAGCCCCTACGCCTACTTCCATGAGCACTGCATCATCCTGCATGACGAGCACAAGCCCATGGAGATGGACCGCCGCACCCTGGCCCAGATCTTTGATTTCGTGAGCCAGTTCCCCCACTACACCTGCGGTTCCAACGCCGACCTGCCCATTGTGGGCGGCAGCATCCTGAGCCACTCCCACTTCCAGGGCGGCCGGTATGTCTTCCCCATGCAGAAGGCCGGCATCGCCACGCCCCTGCGGGACGAGCGGTACCCCGGCGTGCGCGCCGGGATCCTGAACTGGCCGGTGTCCACCGTGCGGCTCATCGGCCGCAGCTCCCAGGAAGTGCAGACCGTGGCCAACAACATCCTGAGCGCCTGGCGGGAATACAGCGACGCCAGTGTGGACATTCTGTCCCATACCGGCGACACCCCGCACAACACCGTCACCCCCATCCTGCACTATGACGACCAGGACGGCTACATCCTGGACCTGGCGCTGCGCAACAACCGCACCACCGAGGAATATCCCGACGGCATCTTCCATCCCCACAAGGAATACCACAACATCAAGAAGGAAAACATCGGCCTGATCGAGGTCATGGGTCTGGCCATCCTGCCCGCCCGCCTGAAGGACCAGAGCGCCCAGATTGCCGACATCCTGTGCGGGCTGGCCCCCAACACCAGCCGGGAGGAAGGCAGCCCCCTGGCCGTGCACGCCGACTGGATCGACGCGCTGATTGCCAAATACGGCACCAGCATGACCCCGGTGGCCGCCAACGCCGCCGTACGGGACGAGATCGGCGTGGTGTTCAGCCATGTGCTGGAAAATGCCGGTGTGTTCAAGCAGGATGAGGCCGGTCAGGCCGCCTTCCTGCGGTTTGTGGAGAGCGTGGGCTTCAAAACCGTCGAATAAACGGGCAAAATTCTCTTGACTTTTCGGCACGGATTTGATAAAATAAATTGCTGTGCCGAGAGGCACATATCCTTGCTCCTGCGCAAGGCAGGGGCCCTATGTCCAAAAGGAGGTGTACAGAATATGGCTAAGTACGAAACCATGCTGGTTACCAGTTCCAACCTGGATGAGGAAGCGAGCGCTGCCCTGGTGGGCAAGTTCAAGTCCCTGATCGAGGCGAATGGTACGATCGATTCTGTCGACGAGTGGGGCAAGCGCCGTCTGGCGTATCCCATCGAAGACGAGACCGAAGGCGTGTACACGGTGATCAAGTTCACCAGCGACCCGTCTTTCCCCGCCGAGCTGGACCGTGTCTACAAGATCACGGAAGGCGTGCTCCGCACCATCATCATCGCGGAGGAAGCCTGAGAGGTTTAAGGAGTTAACACCATGCTGAATGTTGTTGCAATCATGGGCCGCCTTGTGGCCGACCCGCAGCTGCGCCAGACGACCACCGGCAAGAACGTGGCGTCCTTCCGCATCGCCTGCGATCGCGGACGCCGCGACCCCAACGGCCAGAATCAGGCTGATTTTCTGGACGTTGTTGCCTGGGACCGCACGGCGGAATTTGTCTGCCGTTACTTCCAGAAGGGTTCTCTCATTGCCATCGACGGCCGTCTGCAGACCCGCAGCTATCAGGACAAGAACGGCAACAACCGGCAGGCTGTTGAGATCGTGGCCAACAACGTGAATTTCACCGGCCCGAAATCCCAGAACCCCGGCATGGGCGCCCCTGCTATGAGCGCGCCCGCCCCGGCAGACTATTCCCGTCCCGCCGCACAGCCCGCTGCGCCCGCCTATTCGGCCGGCAGCAACGACGACTTTGCGCTGATCGAGGACGAGGGCGACCTGCCGTTCTGATTATCGAATCGTATCATTCTATAAGGAGGTTAAGACCATGGCTATGGATCGTTCTTCCCGCCCGATGCATCGCGGCCGCCGCAAGGTGTGCAGCTTCTGCGTCGATCGCATCGATCACATCGATTACAAGGATCTGCCGCGCCTGCGCAAGTACGTCACTGAGCGCGCCAAGATCATTCCCCGCCGCGTCACCGGCACCTGCGCTTTCCATCAGCGCGAGCTGACCGTTGCCATCAAGCGCGCCCGTCATATGGCTCTGATGCCCTACGTCAGCGACTAATTGACAACGGCCTCTTCGGTTTTCCACCGAAGATCCACAACATGTGAAAACCCCGCCGCGAAGCAGCTGCTTCGCGGCGGGTTTTGTTTGTTATGGCAGAAATCTCAGCCTTCCGGCTGGGCGGCGGCACTGTCCGGGTCACCGGCCGGCTGGATGGATACGGTGGGGCTGTCATCCCGCTCCCCTGCAATATACACCGTCACAATGGCGGTGCCGGTATCCAGCTTGCGGCCCGGTTCCAGGTCCTGGCCGTCCAGCTCGCACTTGGCCACGCACCCGGCGGCATACTGGCCGTCGTTGACCATGATTTCCATGCGGTACTGGATGCCCTTGGCGTCCAACAGTTTGATGGCGTTGTCCTGGGTGAAGCCTACAATGTTGGGCATCTCCACCAGATTGGGGCCTTTGCTGACCACGATCTGGATGATAGGCGTGGCCTCGGTCTGCAGGGTCCCGGCCAGGGGGTCCTGGCTGATCACACAGCCCTTTTCCACCTCGGAGGAATAATCCTCGGTCATCACAATGCGGTATTTCTGGTACAGGTCGCTGTTCTTGATCTCATTGGCATAGTTCTTGCCCACCAGATCGGGCACGATGAGCAGGTCACTCTCCTCCTCCGCGATGCTTTCCGCCTCCGGCTCGGCGGTGGACGCCGGGGTGGGGGTGGGGTTGGCCGTTTCCCCTTCCGAGGCCCCCCGGGGCGACAGCAGGCTCCAGAGCAGCAACAGAACCAGAACAACAATCACCACCATGGAGGCGCCCAGAATCTTTTTGGTGGAGATCTGGTTATCCCCCCGCTCAAACATGGCGTTGGCCACGCTGGGGTCGGTGAGGGCACTCATCAGTTCCGGCACCGTCTGCATCCGCTTGGCGGGGTCCAGGCGCATGGCGCAGGCCAGCACCTGGGCAAAGTAGGTAGGCACCCCGTTTTCCAGGCTGTGGGCGCTTTCCAGGCTGTCCCGCACCTTCCGCTGGGGGGCGGCCACCGGGGTCTGTCCGGTGACCAGGCGGTAGGTCACCGCCGCCAGGGCATACACGTCGGTGTATCGGCCGGAAAACTCCGCCGCGCTGTACTGTTCCGGCGCCGCATAGCCGGGGTAGAGCTGGCTTTTCAGCTCGCTGCCGCCGGTGCGCAGGGCCAGTGTACCGTATCCGGTGAGCCGGGCGGACCCGTCGATGGGCAGCAGGATGTTGTCCGGGCAGATGCCCCGGTGGATGAGCCCCGCCTTGTGCAGCTGGGTCACCCCTTCCATCACCGGCTGCAGCAGGGTGCGGGCCTCGGCGGGGGTCAGGTTGCGGGAGCGCAGGGAGAGATAATGGGTCAGGGTCATGCCCTTCTCGTTTTCCTCCACCGCATAGACGGTGTTGTTCTCCTCCAGCACATCCAGTATCTGGGAAAGGCCGGTGGCCGGGGTCAGGTTCTTCAGGTCCACGTACAGGTCCTGAAAATCCATCCGGCTGGTCTTGAACAGCACTTCCCGCCCTTCCTTGGGCATCAGGGCGCCTTCGGGGCTGCGGCCGTTGCACAGGGTGACGGGAAAGTATTCCTTGATCAGCACAAAGCGGCGGGCTTCGTTTTCCACCCCGCGGTAGGCCAGACCGTCGCCGTCGGCGCTGAGATACTCCCCTACCGTGTACCGCCCGCCCAGCTGGGTGCCCAGGGGCAGGGCACCTTCGGGATTATGATTTTCCAGGCTGCGGCCGCAGTGGGGGCAGTCCCCGTGAAAACCGTCTTCCAGCGGTTCCAGACAAAAAGGACAAAGAATCTTGGACGGCGTCATACTTGCTACGGCTCCTTTCGGAAAAGACTTATATCATAACCTGTGCGCCTTCGAACCATTTCAGCGTGGTTCCCACACCAAATGCAAAAAGGAAGAATGCCCAGAACACCCGGGACAAGCGGCTTTTTTGGCAAAGAAGATGGGAGGCTTCCAACAGAATCGGGAAAGAGCACAGCACATATCGCGTCATGCCGATCACGGTGGTGCTGAGGGGCACCAGAATGAACAGCAGGGTCACAACCGCTTCCGGCCGGCGGCGCATGGCCTGATGGGCAAACAGATACAGGCACAGCAGGGTGCAGGTTGCCTGAATAAAGCTTTCGCTGCCGATGTCCAGCAGCCCCTTCCACAGTTCAAGGAAGGGATTGCCCACCGCTTTTTCCCAGGCATACTGAACATGCATGAATGCCATTCCGTCCCCCAGCAGGTGATCCAGATACCGGATGTACAGGAAAAAGCCCATGGGCATCAGAAAGGTTCCCAGGATCAGACGGGGCTTTTGCAGCACCCAGCACACAAAGTCCTTCACGCCTTTTTTGTGCAGCGGGTCCGGCTGCTCCACATAGGTCAGCAGGCACCACAGCGGCACCGCAAAGGCAAGAAAGATGCCGGTGTTGCGGGTGGCGCCGGCCAGGGCGCCGAACACCCCCATCAGAAGCCAGTGCCGGGTTTGCAGGCAGTACAAGGTCAGGCAAACCAGCAGGACAAAGGCGGCCTCGGTGTAAAGGGTGGAATAGTAGACGTTGTAGGGCCCGAAATTGACCAGCAGCATGAATATCGTTGCCTGTCTTTCCCCCAGATCCAGGCGCAGGATATATCGTGCGCCCCACCAGGTGATCAGGTACAGCAGCAGGGAGTTCATCAGCACCCCCACCGCCCGGATAGGCAGCCCGGTCAGGCGGGTAAAGAAGCCTTCCAGCAGAGGAACCAGCGGAAAAAACGCCCAGGAGGCCTGTCCATCAGACACAATGCCGGCTTCCCCTATATATCCGTTTTCCGCCACACTGGTATACCAGCCGGAATCCCATTGAAACAAGGCCGTAAACGGGCCATCGTCACTGCCCACCGTATTTTTCCAGTACCAGTAAATCGCCAGCAACACAAGACGGGAAACCAAAACAATCAGTCCTGCCCGGAACCAGAGCGGCAGCGCGCGACGCTCTGCCGGGACCGCAGAAGAATGCATCATATGAAAATCAGCTCCTTTACGGAAACCGGCGTTGCCATGTCTCCTCCCAGCACGATTTCCAGTTCCATCCGCCCGTCCTTTGGCAGGACAGCGGTTTCAAATTCGACGGTGCACTCTGTGCCGGACACCTCCGCAAAAGCCACCTGCTCCCCGTTCACAAAAAGGGTCACTTCCCCGCCGGGTTCCGGGGTTTCCAGGGTCAGCGCCCCCTGGTAAGAGGTATCCGGCTGGCCTGTAAACAACAGCCGGACGCTCCATCCCGTGATGCAATATCCCTTATCCTGCACGTACTCCCACCCGTTCGGGACGGCTTTATTATGGTTGTCTACCTCGCGCAGGATATGCCCGGCGATCTGGTCGGGGGCGGCCGTTTCGGAATCAGAACGGATGGCCTGTCCCCGGACGATGTCCAGACCGTCTTTCCCCGGCCATACAGACAGTTCCTGCTGCAGATAATAGGACCGATATTCCCCGCTGGGGTGTGGATGCAGCCCCCGGTACAGGGTACAAAGATAAAACGCCAGCATCGCTGCGGCCAGACCATAGCAGACCACATAGGTGGCTATTTTTTTCTTTTCCATTTTCATCCCCACCATAAAGAAAAAGCACCACGCTGCGATTTCCGTAACAGGGTGCTGCTTTTCCTCTTATTCGGGCTCAGCGGCCCAGCTCGTCCTCATTTTCCAGGTTGTGCCACACATCCTGCACGTCGTCGTCGTCTTCCAGGGCGTCCAGCAGCTTGGCCATGTTGGCCATCTGGTCGGGGTCGGTCAGGGCGGTGGTGGTGGAAGGCACCTGGGCAACATCGGCAGAGATGAACTCATAGCCCTTGGCCTTCAGCGCGTCGCAGACGGCGGCAAAAGCGTCGGGGGTAGTGGTGACTTCGGCGGCTTCCTCGCCGGCGTCAAAGTCGTCGGCGCCGGCATCCAGGGCGTCCATCATCAGAACGTCAGGGTCCTTGTCTTCCAGGTCCACCACGATGACGCCCTTCTGGCTGAACAGGAAGCCCACGCAACCCATCTGGCCCAGGTTGCCGCCGAACTTATCAAAGTAATGGCGCATGTTGGCCGCGGTACGGTTGCGGTTGTCGGTGAGGGTGTCCACCATGACGGCGATGCCGCCGGGGCCGTAGCCTTCGTAGGTCATGGCTTCGTATTCGGTCTTGTCGCCGCCCTCGGCGCGCTTGATGATGCGCTGGATGTTATCGTTGGGCACGTTGTTGGCCTTCGCCTTGGAGATCAGGGCGGCCAGCTTGCCGTTGGAAGCCGGGTCAGCGCCGCCTTCCTTGACGGCCACGCTGATTTCACGGCCGATCTTGGTGAAGACTTTGGCGCGGGCGCCGTCGGTCTTTTCCTTCTTACGCTTGATGTTGTTCCATTTGCTATGTCCGGACATGGATGATCCCCCTAAATATATATAGTGTGGGCCGGGCGGCGGCGGTTAATCCGGCGCGAGGCCTGTTGTACATGGACAGTAAATTATACCACGTTTTGGCGAATTTTTCAAGTTCTGGTCCTTCAGCCCAGGTTGCGCAGCCCTTTGGGGTAGTGGTTCTTGATCCGTCCCCCGCTGACCTTGCCCCCGCCCAGGGGGAAACCGTCCACCAACACGGCACACCAGCCGTTTTGGGCGGTTTTCGCCTCGATCTCCTCCCCCCGCAGCCAGGCAGCGGTGCGGGGATCGGCCAGGGTCAGGGCTTCCCGGTTGGTGCAGTCCGCCCCCCAGGCCATGAACAGGGCGTGAGAGGGTTCGAACCTCTTCTTCATCACCTTACCCACCGGCACCCCGCTGCGCAGGGTGCGCAGCCGGTGAGACGGCAGCGGGGTTTGGGGCGGCAGTACCAGCCAGTCCCCCGCAACCTGCACCGTTCTGCCGGCCAGGGCCGGGAAAAGGGCTTTGGCAAAGTCGGTCCACTCCGCCGGGACCTTGGCAGAGCCGCCCTTGCGGTCTCCCCTGCCCTTTTTGCGGGCGGGTTCCATGGGCAGGGCAGCTTCGGCCTCCGCCGACTTTTGCAGTTTGGCCATGAAGTGCCCTTCGCCCCCGTCGGCGGGCCAGATGCGGCGGCATTTTTCGGCGCCGAAATCGTACCCGGCCCGGTTGGGTTCCCCGGGACGGCCGAAACCGCAGCCGCTCAGATCACACAGGGTGAACTCGGGGTGGCGCTGCAGAAAGGCCGCCACCTGGCCTTCGTCCTCCTCCGGGGCAAAGGTACAGGTGGAAAACACCAGGATGCCCCCGGGCGCCAGCAGGGCCGCGGCGTTGTCCAGGATTTCCCGGCCCAGGGCGGCGCAGTGGTCGATCAGGCCTTGGCTGTTCTGTCCGGCTGCGGCGGCTTCCTTGCGGAACATCCCCTCCCCGGAACAGGGAGCATCCACCAGCACCCGGTCGAAGAAGGCCGGAAAGGCCGCGGCCAGGCGGGTGGTATCCTCGTTGAGGACCACCGCGTTGGGCACGCCCATCCGTTCCAGGTTCTGGCGCAGGATCTCCGCCCGGGCGGAATCGTACTCGTTGGCCACCAGCAGGCCCTGCCCCCCAAGGGCGGCGGCCAGCTGGCTTGTCTTGCCCCCCGGGGCGGCGCACATATCCAGCACCTTCTGTCCTGGCCGCACCTCCAGCAGGGCCGCGGGGGCGGAAGCGCTGGGTTCCTGCACATAAAAGACCCCCGCGTGGTGCCAGGGATGGCGGCCGGGGCGCAGGTCCGGGTCGGTGAGGGTGAAGGCCGCCGGGCAGAAGGCCGAGGATGCCAGGGGCAGGCCGGAGCCTTGTGCCACTACGTCCGGGGCGCAGCGCAGCCCATTGACCGTGATGCCCCGGGCAGGGGTGGGGGTGGCGTAGGTCAGCAGTTCTTCGAACCGGCTGCCCAGCAGGGCCCGTTCACGGGCCTCGAAAGGGGCGGGAAAAGCAAACACCCGTTTTTACCTCCTGAAAAAGAGAAGGCCCGGCTGCATAAACGGCACGCAGCCGGGCAGACTTATGGCAAGGGACCGGAACGCGGCCCCCGTCAAGTTCGAAAGTTTCGAAAGGAGCAAACAACTATGGCACGCAACATGAAGGACTGCAACAACCAGAGCACCCAGACCACCCAGAATACCCAGAACACCACCAACAAGAAGAGCACCCAGAAGATGACCGGCATGCAGAAGACCACCAACGGTCAAAACAAGACCGGCAGCCAGAACAAGAAGTAAGTTCCGGCGGCGCGTTCCGAGGGCGGGGGCAGGCCCCGCCCGGATACATAGGGGCTGCGGGAGCGGCCTTTTTTGTTTGCTTACGGTTCCTGGGGTTTGGTCTCGGGACCGCCCGCCTGCCACAGAACCTCAAACAGTTGGGTGACGCGGTCGATCTGCCCCTGCAGATACAGCCACCCCAGCAGACATTCCAGGCCGGTGGAGGCCCGGTATTCCTGGGCGGTGGCGTGCTTGGCCACGGTGGCCTTGCTGGCATTCTTGCCCCGGCGCAACACGGCGGCTTCCTGCTCGGTAAGCAGGGGTTCCAGGGCGGCCAGTTCCCGGAACTGAGCCCGGGCGGACACGTACTGGGTGGCTACGCTGTGCAGGCGGCCGGGCTGCAGCCGGGTGGTACCCACCAGGCGGCTGCGCACCAACAGTTCCAGCACCGCGTCCCCCACAAAGGCCAGGGCCAGGGGGGACATTTCCTTGATATCGATTTCCGGTACAGATTCAGGCAGCATACCACACCTCAGAACACATAGTCGAATTCATATTCGCCGATCTTGATGGTGTCGTCCTCCTGCACGTCCTGGCGGACCAACTCATCCAGAATGCCGGAATCACCCAGCTGGGTCTGGAAATACTGCAGACTTTCGTAGTCTTCCACGTTGGTGCCGGCCAGGATGCGCTCCAGCCAGGGGGCGTCCACGGTGAACTCGTGTTCGCCGGTCTTTTCCACCGTGAAGGGACGCTTGGGCGCGGCACTCTTGTCGGGACGGACATACTCCGGCTCGAACACCTTCACCGGGGGCAGTTCCTGCAACCGGGCATACACCAGCTTGGGCAGGTTGTCGATGCCCTGCCGGGTGGCGGCGGAGATGGGCAGGAAGGTCAGGCCCTTTTCCTCAATGAACTGGCGGAACTCCTCGATCTGCTCGGGGGTGGCCACATCGCACTTGTTGCCCAGCACGATCTGGGGACGCTGGGCCAACTCAGGACTGAAGTTGGCCAGTTCGTGGTTGATCTGCTCAAAGTCGGCCTTGGGGTCCCGGCCCTCGCAGCCGGAAACGTCCACCACATGCAAAAGCAGACGGCAGCGCTCCACATGGCGCAGGAAATCGTGACCCAGGCCTACACCCTCGGCGGCGCCTTCGATCAGGCCGGGGATATCGGCGCAGACAAAGCTCTGCTCCTCGGCCACACGCACCACGCCCAACACGGGGGTCAGAGTGGTGAAGTGGTAGTTGGCGATCTTGGGTTTGGCCGCGCTGATCACGCTGATCAAAGTGGATTTGCCCACGTTGGGGAAGCCGATGAGGCCCACGTCGGCGATGACCTTGAGTTCCAGGCGCAGGTGCAGGTCCTCGCCGGGCAGACCGGGCTTGGCGAAGCGGGGAATCTGCCGGGTGGGGGTGGCGAACCGGGCATTGCCCCAGCCGCCGCGGCCGCCCTTAGCCACCACCACCGGGTCGGAGCCGGACAGGTCGGCCACCACCAGGCCACTTTCGGCCTCTTTCAGCACAGTGCCCCGGGGCACCCGGATGACCAGGTCTTCGGCGTCCTTGCCCTTCTGGCGGGCGCCGCGGCCGTTTTCGCCGTCGGCGGCGTTGTACTTGCGCTTGTAGCGGAAGTCCATCAGGGTGGACAGATTGTCGTCGGCCACAAAGACGATGTCGCCTCCGCGGCCGCCGTCGCCGCCGTCCGGCCCGCCGGCTGCGACGAATTTTTCGCGGTGAAAACTCACCGCGCCGTCGCCGCCTTTGCCGGCGTGCAGCCAGATGGTTGCGGTGTCGATAAAGTTGCTGGGCATGGGATTTCTCCTTTATAACATGGAAAACGGCGGGCCGTACGGCCCGCCGTTTGAAAGGTTACTGCTTAACGGTGCAACGCTTGCGGTCGCGGCCCATACGCTCGAAGTGGACGCGGCCGTCAACGAGAGCGAACAGGGTATCGTCGCTGCCGATGCCGACGCCCTCACCCGGATGGATGTGGGTGCCGCGCTGACGGACCAGGATGTTGCCGGCCAGAACGTACTGACCGTCGCCGCGCTTGACGCCGAGGCGCTTGGACTCGGAATCACGGCCGTTCTTGGTAGAACCTACGCCTTTTTTATGTGCCATTGTGTTTTACCTCCTTAGCCGTTGATCGCGGTGATTTCCACCTTGGTGTAGGGCTGACGATGACCCTTGCGGACCATGCTGCCCTTCTTGGGACGATAGGTCAGGATGTTCAGCTTCTTGCCCTTGCCGTTCTTGACGACCTTGGCGACAACGGAAGCGCCGTCCACGACGGGAGCGCCAACCTTGACGGAACCTTCCTCGCCCACGGCCAGAACCTGGTCGAAGGTGACTTCGGTATCGGCCTCGGCATTCAGCTTCTCGACGTAAACAACATCGCCGACCTTGACGCTGTACTGCTTGCCACCGGTTTTGATAACTGCGTACATGATGGTAACCTCTTTCAATAAGTCTCGCTGGATGTGGGGCGGCGCCGGGGCGCACTTTTAGAGCCCATACCATGCGGCTTATATAGCTTACCATAGAATGTGGGACAAGTCAAGCGGTTTTATTCGTCCGCAGGCAGATTTTTTAGTCCTGCGCTTCCAGGGAGGCCCGGGCGGCGGCCACGGTATTCTTCATGAGCATGGCCCGGGTCATGAGCCCCACCCCGCCGGGTACCGGGGTGATGAAGGCGGCCTTCTCGCTGGCGGCGGCAAAGTCCACGTCCCCGTGCAGTTTGCCGTCCGCGCCCCGGTTGATGCCCACGTCGATGACCACCGCCCCGGGTTTGATCATGTCCCCGGTGATGAAGCCCTGACGGCCCACCGCTGCCACCAGGATATCAGCTTCGCTGCAGATGTCGGCCAGGTTCCGGGTGCGGGAATGGCAGACGGTGACGGTGGCGTTTTCCGCCAGCAGCAGCAGCGCCGCCGGTTTGCCCACGATGTTGGACCGGCCCACCACCACGGCCCGCTTGCCGGTGATGTCGATGCCGGTGGACTGGATCATCCGCAGGCAGCCCGCCGGGGTGCAGGGGGCGAAGCAGGGCTCGCCGGTGAGCAGCCGGCCCGCATTGACCGGGGTAAAGCCGTCCACGTCCTTTTCCGGCGGGATGGCGGCGATCACCGCCGCTTCATCGATATGGGCGGGCAGGGGCAGCTGCACCAGGATGCCGTGGACCGCATCATCCGCCGCCAGGGCTTCGATCTGCGCCAGCAGCTCCTCCTGGGTGGTGGCGGCGTCCAGCCGGATAACCCGGCTTTCGATACCGCACTCGGTACAGTCGTTGGCCTTGCCCCGCACATATACCTGGCTGGCCGGGTCCTCCCCCACCAGCAGCACGGCCAGGCAGGGCATCACGCCCTGCTCCTTCAGCTGCTGCACTTCGGCGGCAGCTTCGGCCTTGACGGCGGCCGCCAGTTTCTTTCCGTCGATGATGGCTGCACTCATGTTCAGCTCTCCCCTCTTGTTTACATTGTTTGCAAAAGTCCCCGGCCGCCGGAGCGGTGCGGGGACGGTATGGACATTTTATTCGGCCTTGGGCTTTTCTTCGCCCTCGGGTTTTTCCGGTGCCGGTTCGGCCGGAACTTCCGCCGGTTCCGCCGCCGGGCTTTCCTCCTCGACAGCCGGGGCGCTCAGGTCCAGCTCCTTCAGGCGCTGGTTCATGGCTGCGGTGGCGGCCACAAACTCCTTGTGGCTGGCGTTGGCGGGCAGGGTGTCCGGGGCGAAACGGTCCCCGGCTTCCTTCTGCTTTTTCAGGTCATCCACCGCCAGGGTGACCAGCGGCGGGGTGTGGCCCCGGGACTTCTGCCACCCGTACACCTGCAGCACAATGGCCGCGGCCACCGTGACCAGCGCCACCACCTGGCTGAAACGCAGGTTGGTGTTGCCGATGAACAGCGAATCGGTGCGCAGACCTTCGATCCAGTAACGGCCCAGGCCGTACCAGGTCAGATACATCAAAAACAGCTGCCCGTGGAAGCGGCGGTGTTTCATATACAGGAACAGCATCAGAAACCCGAACAGGCACCACAGGCTTTCATACAAAAAGGTGGGATGCACCGGCTGGGTGGGGTCCACGGTAACCCCCTGGGCGGCCAGGGTCTGCTGCATGTTGGTCAGGTAACGGCTGGTGCCTTCGCTGTACATGCCCCAGGGCAGGGTGGTATTGCAGCCGAAGGCTTCCTGGTTCATGAAATTGCCCCAACGGCCGATGCCCTGGCCGATGAAGAAGCCCATGCCCACCACATCAAACAGGGGCAGCAGCGGAATTTTGCGCCAGCGGGCCGCCAGCCCACCGAACACAAAGGCGCCGATCATGCCGCCGTAGATGGCAATGCCGCCTTCCCGGATGTCCAGCATCTCCCAGACGGACTGGTATTCAAAGGGCGCCATGGCCACATAGGCGATGCGGGCGCAGACGATGGCCAGCACCGTGCCGATGAACACCACGTCCACCAGGCGGTCGCTGTTGATGCCGAAGTCCGCGGCATAGTGGAAGGCAAAGACCATGGCCAGCATCAGCCCGGCGGCGATCAGGATGCCGTACCAGTATACGTTGAATCCTCCGATGGAGAAGGCCACGCGATCAAGAGTCAGATCCAGCCCCAGGCCGGGAAATTCTACATGAAACACTGTATCCATGGGTACAATCCTCTTATGTTATTGGTTTTGCGGTTGGATTTCCACATAAGTCATGCGGTCCTCGCTGAACATGGACTGCATGGCCGCGTCGGCATCGGCCACGGTGAGGGTGGCCAGGGCCTCGATCTCATCGGCCAGGGTGTTGCCCCGCAGATGGGCGCTGGCCAGGGCTTCGGCGGCATCCTCCACCCCTTCCAGATCGGCCAGCATTTCGCCGTACATCTGGTTCTTGACCAGGGTGAACAGTTCCGGGTCCACGCCCTCCCGGCGCAGACGGGCAATCTCCTCCCGCACCATGTCGGCCACCGCCCGGGGGGTCTCACTCTCCCCGGCGAAGGCGATGACACAGCACCCGGAGGTGCTCACCGTGTCGCCGCTGAATTCGGGGTTGACCAGGGCCTGGTCGTACAGCTTGCGGTACAGCGAGGTCAGTCCGCCGCAGATCAGGTCCGGCAGCATGTCGGTCAGCATCTCGGTGCGCACGTCCCCCCGGGCAATGGGCACTTCCCGGAAGGCCAGGGCAAAGCAGGGCTTGTTCACCGGCATGGAGAAGGTCATTTCCCGCTGGGGCGGCGCATCTTCGGGGCTGTTTTGTTCCACCGTGACCCTGTGGTCGGGGGCGGGCTTGTCCAGTCCTGCCCGGCGGCAGGCGTCCAGGGCCTGGTCCAGGGTGATGTTGCCCGCCACCGAAAGCACCATGTTGCCGGGCCGGTAAAAGGCGTCGGTGCAGGCATAGAGCAGGTCGGGGGTGAGCTCGGCGATGCTGTCCACCGTGCCGGCAATGTCGTCCCGGATGGGATGGTCCTTGTACAGGCAGCGGAACAGCCCGGTCATGAGCCGCCAGTCGGGGCTGTCGTCGTACATCTTGATTTCCTGCCCGATGATGCCCTGTTCCTTGGCGATGGTGGCCTCGGTAAACCAGGGATTACCCACCATGTTCAGCAGGATATCCAAGTTCTCATCAATCTGGCCGCTGGCGGTAAAGATATAGCAGGTGCGGTCGTAGCCGGTGAAGGCGTTGGCCGAAGCGCCGGTCTTGGCGTACAGGGCAAAGGCATCCCCCTGCTCCGATTCGAACATCTTATGTTCCAGAAAATGGGCGGTGCCGGCGGGCAGTTCCACCGTCTTGCCGTCCAGGGTAAATTTGCGGGTGGTGGACCCGAAGGCGGTGGCGTACATGGCGTGCACCGTGCTGTATCCCGGCATGGTGCGGCAAAGCACCGTCAGCCCGCTGGGCAGCACGGCGCTCTGGCAGCGGATGGCATCGGCAGCCTTGGCCCGGATGCCCTGCATGGTCTGGTCCTGACTCATTGTGCCACCTCCTCTTTGTCGGCGGTCACGGCGTAGCAGACCGAATAGTGATAGCTGTTCAGCAGCTCCCGCACTTCCTCGGCGGTGACGGCCTGGATGAGCACCTTGCCGTACTCCGGCGGGGCCAGGGCTTCGCCCCGGGCGATCTGACCGTAGTACCAGTTTTCCAGCCCGCCCAAGCTGTCGCCCAGGGCATCCATGCTGGACATGAGGCTGCGGCGGCAGTCGTCCATCTCCTCTTCGGTGACGGGGCCGCGGCACAAATCCTCCAGCTCTTTCAGGATGGCGGCTTCTGCCTTGGCTTCCCCGCCGGGTTCCACCCCGGAATCCACCATCATGACGCCGGTGGAGCGCAGGGCGCTGGAGCCGCAGTAATAGCAAAGGCTCTGTTTTTCCCGCACATTGCGGAACAGGCGGCTGGTGGCCGATCCGCCGAACACTCCCATAGCCATGCGCAGCTGGGAAATGCTGGGCAGGTCCTCCGGTGTGCCGGTGGTGAAGAGCATGCACAGCTTGGCCTGGGTCAGGCCGGGGATTTCCTCGGTGAAATGGCGGGTTTCGGTGATGGGCATGGCCATGGCCGAGGCAAAACGCCGGGGTGCGCGGGGCACCTTTTCCAGCTTTTGCAGCAACAGATCGGCCACCCGGCCGCTGTCCGCTCCCTGCACCATCACATCGATGGAGGAGGAAGCCAGAATGCGGTCGTACTCCGCCTTGAGGGTGGCGGGAGTGACCTTGGGCAGGTCCGCCCGGTAGCCCCCCAGCTCGATGCCGGCGGGGGATTCGCCGTAAAAACGGCGGCGGGCCTGGCGCACGCAGTACAGGCGCTTGTTGTTGTATTCCGCCTGCAGGCGGCGGTCCAGGGTTTCCTTCTCGATGCGCACAGCCTCGGGGTCAAAGACGCCGTCCACCAGATAGGGTTCAAACACGATGCCGAAGGCGATGTCGGCGTATTCAGCGCTGAGGTTTTCCCCGGTGAGGGCAAACTTGTCCTTGATGCCGCAGATGTCCACCGTCAGCACCCGGTCGGTGCCGGCGGTGCCCAGGTCCACCCCCAGGTCGGCGCCGTACAGGCGTGCCAGCTTGCGGGACAAAGCGGTCATGTCCGGGCATTGGGCATAACCGCGCTCCAGCACCAGGGGCAGCACCGCGGCGTCGGTGGCCGAGCGGCGCAGCGCCGGGTAGCGCAGATGGATGGTGATGCGGCAGCGGTTGAATTTTTCGGCGTCCAGCGTGGTCAGATACACGCCGGGGGCCAGCTGCTTGCGTTCAAACACAGACGTTTCCTCCGGATTTGGGTATATTTTGCAAAATCCTGCTCTATTATACGCCGGGGCAGGCGGTAAATCAATCGGTGTGGCCGTCCAGCCCCTGGAAATAGGCCCGGCTGCGGGCGGCGGCGGTGGTGATCAGGTCGGACAGGGCCTGCAGGGAATCAAACTTGCGCACGGGGCACAGATATTTGTGAAATTCCAGAATGGGCTGCTGGCCGTACACGTTGCCGGAAAAGCCCGGCACATAGGTCTCGCAGCTCACGGCGGCCCCCTCCTCTGCCACGGTGGGACGGGGCCCGATGCCGGTGGCCGAGGGATACCAGCTGCCGCCGATGCAGATGCGGGTGAGGTAGACGCCGCAGCAGGGCTGCAGGGTGCCGGCGGGATAATTCTGGTTGATGGTGGGGGTGCCCAGTTTGCTGGTGCCCACCCCCTTGCCGTGGGTGACGGTCCAGTCGATGGCGTAGGGCGCGCCCAGCATGGCGTTGGCGTCGGGCACGCGGCCTTCCTCCAGGGCGGCGCGGATGCGGGTGGAGGAGACCACCTCGCCCCGGTAGCGGGCCATCTCCACCACCGTGACACGGATGCCCGCGGCGGCACAGAGCTCTTTCAGCATAGGCACATTGCCGGCGGCCCGGGCGCCGAAGGTGAAGTTATCCCCGCAGAACACCGCCTTGGCATGGAAGCAGCCCACCAGGATATCCTGCACAAAGGCTTCGGGGCTCAGAGAACAGAAATCCGCAAAGGGCGGTTCCATCAGGCGCCGCACCCCCAGGGAGGCGATGCGGGCGTGTTTCTGGGCGGTGGAGAGAATCCGTCCGCCTTTGAGAGTGCTGCCTTCCGCCAGTTCAAAGGTAAAGACGGCGGGCATCAGGCCGCTGCGCCGGGCTTCGGTCACGGCGGCGGAAATGACGGCACGGTGGCCCAGATGGACCCCGTCAAAAAAGCCCAGGGCCACGGCGCTGCCCCGGGGGGCATCCACCGGAGAGATGGCCGGGATGATCTGCATATCCAATTGCTGCATCGTGTCAGGTCCTTTCGCAGAACAGTTTTTCCACCCGCAGAACGCCGCCCTCGACCACCGCCAGGCCCAGAAACAGGCCGGTGGTGTCGTACACGCGGTAGCGGCCGTCCGCCGCGGGATACCGGCTGGTGGGACAGCCGTTGAACAGGTGGGCGCGGGCGGGTTCCTCCACCGTGAGAGCGGGCAGAGAGGCAAAGGCGCTCTCCACCCCCAGCATCCAGCCGGATTCGGCCAGGGTGCCGTCCTGGGCGGCGGCCAGAATCTCCGGCAGAGTGTGGCACTGGTCGATGGAGAAGGCCCCCGCCCGGGTGCGGCGCAACGCCGCCAGGGTGGCGGGCTGGCCCAGGGCCGCGCCGATGTCCTCGGCCAGGACCCGGATGTAGGTGCCCTTGGAGCAGGACACCCGCAGGGTGTGATCCCCGGGGGCGGGGCTGCCCAGATAGTCGATGGAATAGATGGTGATGGGCCGGGGGGTGCGCTCCACCGTGTGGCCCTTGCGTGCCGCCTTGTACAGCGGCTGGCCGTTCACCTTGACGGCGGAGTACATGGGCGGCAGCTGCTGCTGTGCCCCCAGGAACCGGGGCAGCACGGCCCGGAGCTCCGTCTCCCCCGCCGTGACGGGCGACGTTTCCAGCACGGTGCCGGTGATGTCCCCGGTGTCGGTGCGCAGGCCCAGGCGCAGGGTGGCTTCGTAGGTTTTGTCGTGGTCTGGCTGGCGGTCGGCGGCTGCGGTGGCCCCGCCCGCAAACACCACCAGCACACCGGTGGCCATGGGGTCCAGCGTGCCGGAATGGCCCAGGCGCCGGGTGCCCAGTGCCCCCCGCAGCTTGGCCAGCACATCAAAGCTGGTCCAGCCGGCAGGTTTGTCCACCGGCAGGATGCCGTTGGTCATCTTGGTCATAGGTTGCCTCCATATAGCAAGAACCGGCGCCGGGCAGCGGGCCCTGCGGCGCCGCTGCCTGTCACCGGTTCCTTTTCTGCCATTATCCTTGATTGCGCTCGGCATGGTCGATCATGCCCCAGCGTTTCAGTTCCTTGCGCACTTCGTCCAGAATGGCATAGCGCGCGTTGTCCAGGTTGCCGCTGATCTCGCACCCGGCTGCACGGGAATGTCCCCCGCCGCCCAGGTGCCGGGCAATGGCACAGGCATCCACACGGCCGGCGGTGCGCACGCTGATCTTGAAGCTGCCGTCCTTCTGCTGGCGCAGAGTCAGGCCGACCTCCACCCCTTCGATGGAGCGGGGCAGGCTGGTCAGGTCTTCCAGCTCGGCACCCGGCACCCCGGAAGTGACGATCTGGTCCCAGGTCAGGTAGATCATGGCGCACAGGCCGTCGAAGAAATATTCCAGGCTTTCCAGCGCCATCTTTTCGATTTCCAGACGGGCGCGGGAACGGGATTCGAACAGGCGGGCATTGAGCGTCTCAATGTTGGCCCCCGCCTCGATGACCCGGGCCGCCGCCATATGGGTCTTGGCGGTGGTGTTGGAGAAGCGGAAGCAGCCGGTGTCGGTGGCAATGCCGGTGTACAGGCAGGCCGCGATCTCCGGGGTAATCTCCACCCCCATGTCGGTGACCAGATCCAGCATGATCTCGCTGGCCGCGGCGGCGCCGGGGTCCAGCAGGGTCTCGTAGGCATAGCCGCTGTTGCTGGCATGATGGTCGATGCACAGGTCCACGTGTTCGGCGTACTTCTGCACATTGTTGCGGTCGCCGAACAGCTGGATGCCGGCCACATCCACCGCCACCACAAAGGCAGGCGTGAAACTGGAGTCGAACCAGCCGATCTCCATGAAATCATACAGGGAAGGGATCGGGTCGCTGCAGAGCACGGCAACGTTCTTGCCCAGCGTTTTCAGCGCCAGGTACAACGCCCCGGCACAGCCGATGGTGTCGCCGTCGGGGTTCTTATGGCATAGGATCAGGATATCCTGTGCGGCGCGCAGCCGCAGTACAGCGGTTTGCCTGTCCACAGATTCCGTCATAACTTACCTCTTTTCCAGCGACCCGAAAACTTCGGCTTCGCTCCAAAAGTGGCCGAGGGCAGGCTTCAGTCTTCCTGCGGTTCGGCTTGCGCGGCGGGGCGGTCGTTTTCCAGCCCGCGCAGCATTTCGTTGATATGGGCCGCATAGGCGGCGCCGTCATCCGCCACAAACACAAAGCGGGGCGCTTTGCGGATGTGCATACGGCGGCTGACTTCGGTACGGACATGGCCGGAGGCCTTGTTCAAAGCGGCCACCACCGGCTTGCTGCCCCCTTCCCGGCCCATGACGCTGATGTAGACCTTGGCCACATCCAGGTCGGGGGTCACGTCCAGGCGGGTGACGGTCAGCAGACCGCCCGCCACGCGGGGGTCCTTCATCTCGCCGATGATGGCGATGAGCTCCCGCTTCATATCCTGGGCCATGCGGCCCTGGTTCTTGGTAGGCATTTGTCGTAACCTCGTTCAATCAATCGCGGTATTCTTCCAGCTTGAAGCACTCGAAGACGTCGCCTTCCTTGATGTCGGAGAACTTCTCCAGGGTGATGCCGCATTCAAAGCCTTCGGCCACTTCCTTGGCGTCGTCCTTGAAGCGCTTGAGGGAGGCGATGGCGTCCTCGGTGATGACGATGCCGTCACGCACCAGGCGCAGCTTGGCATCGCGGGTGATCTTGCCGCTGGTAACACGGCAGCCGGCGACAGTACCCACGGAAGAGATCTTGTAGACCTGGCGGACCTGGGCTTCGCCCAGCGCCACTTCCCGGATCTTGGGGGCCAGCATGCCCTTCATAGCGTCGGAGACATCGTTGATGGCGTCGTAGATGACGCGGTACATCCGCATTTCCACGCCGGTCTGCTCGGCTTCCGCCTTGGCGATGGGGTCAGGCCGGACGTTGAAGCCGATGATGATGGCGTTGGAAGCGTCAGCCAGGCTGACGTCGGACTTGTTGATGGCACCCACGGCGGCATGGATGACCCGCACGCGGACTTCGTCGTTGGAGATCTTCTCCAGGCTCTGCTTCACAGCCTCGGCGGAGCCCTGGACGTCGGCCTTGACGATGATGGGCAGTTCCTTCATGTCATTGGCAGCCATCTGATCAAACAGGTTATCCAGGGTGACCTTGGTGTAGGAGGCAAACTGCTTTTCCTTGGCTTCGGTCAGGCGGCGGTCGGCCAGTTCACGGGCCAGACGCTCGTCCTCCACGGCCTCGAACAGGTCGCCGGCCTGGGGCACTTCGGTCAGACCGGTGATCTCCACAGGCATGGAGGGACCGGCCTCGGTGATTTCCTGGCCCTTGTCGTTGCGCATGGTACGCACGCGGCCCACGGAGGTACCCGCAATCAGGCAATCGCCCTTGTGCAGGGTACCGTTCTGCACCAGCAGGGTGGCCACGGTGCCCTGGCCCTTGTCCAGGCGGGCTTCCACCACGGCGCCCTTGGCGCGGCGGTTGGGGTTGGCCTTCAGTTCCATGACCTCGGCTTCCAGCACAATGCGTTCCAGCAGGTCCTGGATACCCATGCCGGTCACGGCGGACACCGGGATGCAGGCCACGTCGCCGCCCCAGTCTTCGGGGACGATCTCGTACTTGGTCAGCTGTTCCTTGACCCGCTCGGGGTTGGCGGTGGGTTTATCCATCTTGTTGATGGCCACGATCAGCTTGACGTTGGCCGCCTTGGCATGGTTGATGGACTCGATGGTCTGGGGCATGATGCCATCGTCGGCAGCCACCACCAGAACGGCGATATCGGTCATGTTGGCGCCGCGAGCACGCATGGAGGTGAAAGCCTCGTGGCCCGGGGTGTCCAGGAAGGTGATGACGTCGTCGCCGCTCTTGACCTGGTAGGCGCCGATGGCCTGGGTGATGCCGCCGGCTTCGCCCGCGGTGACGTTGGTCTTGCGGATGGCGTCCAGAATGGAGGTTTTGCCGTGGTCGACGTGGCCCATGACCACCACGACCGGCGGACGGGTGACCAGATCTTCGGCGGCGTCCTCCTCCTGCTCAAACAGGCGCTCCTCGATGGAGACATGGACTTCCCGCTCCACCTTGGCGTGGAATTCCTCGGCCACCAGGGCGGCGGAGTCGAAATCCACCACGTCGGAGGCGGCGTGCATCTCGCCCATCTGCATGAACTTGGCCACAACCTTGGCCACGTTCTGCTTCAGGCGGGAAGCCAGCTCGCTGACGGTGATCTCGTCGGGAATCTGGATCTTCAGCTGGGCGTTGCGGGCCTTTTCCAGCTGGATGCGCTGCAGGCGCTCGGCTTCGGTTTCCCGGCGGCGCTGGTACTGGTTGCGGCCCTTGTTCCGGTTCTGGAACTTCTGCTTGGTGGCCACAGGCTGCTTCTTGCGCTTGGAAGGCATGTTGCGGCTGTCGGCCAGATCATCATAGCGGGCGCTGAACTTATCCACGTTCACGTCCACGGTGCGGGTGTCCACCTGCACCTGGGCGCGGTTGACCTGCACCTGCTCGGTGGCCACCGGCTTCTTGATGCCGCTGTCGGCGGCCAGCTCCTGCATGGTCACGCTCTTTTCCTTGCGGCGCTCGGCAGGCTTGTTGTCATTCTTTTTGGGAGCCTTGGGGGCTTCCTTGGCCGCAGGCTGGGCCTTGGCAGGCTCGGTCTTCTTGGGCTCGGCTTTGGCAGCCTTGGCCGGCTCGGCCTTCTTGGGCTCGGCCGGCTGCTTGCCGGAAGCCAGGTACTCATCCAGGCTGGCCACGGCGGTTTCGCGGGTCAGGGATTCCAGCAGGCCGTTGACCTCGCTTTCCTCAAACGTGCCGCCGGGTTTGCGGTTCTGCCCCGTCAGGGCGGCCACCGTATCGATGGCCTTCTTGGGGGTGATGCCGAAATCCTTGGCCACGTCGGCGATCTTATACTTAAAATCCATGGGCAGGTCCTCCTTATCGGGTCAGTTGGTTTGCGCACAGCCGCGCAAGGTTTTCATCCGTTACCGCAAACACCGCCGCGGGCCGCGGGGTGAGCGCGGCCAGGCTGGCGGTTTCCAGCGGCATGACTTCGCAGGCAACAAGGCCTTCGCAGGTATCTTTCATGTGTTGTTGGGTGCGGGGGCTGGCATCGCAGGCCAGCAGCACCAGGCTGACCTTGCCGCGCATAACGGCTTCCTCGACACGGTCGTACCCGTGCAGCAGTTTGCCCGCCTTGCGGCACAGACCCAGCGCACCCAGCAACCCGTTTGAATCATGTGGCACGCTCGGTCCCCTCCTTTGCCATTTGTTCGGCGCAGGCGATCTCCTCGGTCAGGCGCTCGTACACGCTGTCCGGCACCGGAACGCCGAAGGCATGTTCCAGCCGTTTGGCCTTGCGGGCCTTGGCCAGGCAGGCCGCCGACGGGCACAGATAAGCACCCCGGCCGGATTTTTTACCGGTCAGGTCCACGCCCACATCCCCTTCGGGGCTGCGGACGATGCGCACCAGTTCACGCTTGGGTTTTTGGGCGTTGCAGCCCACACACCGGCGCACCGGGACTTTCTTTTGACGTTGCTGCTGCAAGGTGAAACCTCTTTTCGGATAAAGTGGGCGGGATGGGATTTATTCTTCTTCCTCGCCGTAATAGCCGGATTCCGGACGGATATCGATATTATAGCCGGTCAGGTGAGCGCACAGGCGCACATTCTGGCCCTTGTTGCCGATGGCCAGGCTCAGCTGGTGATCGGGCACGGTGACCCGGCAGCTCTTGTTCTCGCCGGGGAGCAGCTCCACCTTGACCACCTTGGCCGGGGACAGGGCCGCCGAGATGAAGGCGGTGATGTCCTCGCTCCAGCGGATGATGTCAATCTTCTCGCCGTTCAGCTCGGAGACAATCTTCTCCACGCGGGCGCCGTGGGCACCGATGCAGGCACCGACGGGGTCCACGTTGGGGTCCTTGCTGTACACGGCCATCTTGGTGCGGGCGCCAGCCTCGCGGGCGATGGCCTTGACTTCCACCACGCCCTCATAGATTTCGGGCACTTCCAGCTCGAACATCCGCTTGACAAGGCCCGGATGGGTGCGGCTGATGGTCACGCGGGGACCGCGCTCGGTGGAGATGACATCCACCACGTACACCTGAACCACCTGGTTTTCGGTGAAGGTCTCGCCGGGGACCTGCTCGTTGCGGGGCAGAACGGCGCTGCCGCCCTTGCCCAGGTCCACCACCACATTACCGCGCTCGTGGTCAACGGAAACCACGGTGGCGGAGATGATCTCATGGGCGCGGGACTGCATTTCGCTGCACTGCAGGCTGCGCTCGCCTTCCCGCAGGCCCTGCCGGATCACATGCTTGGCGGTCTGGGCGGCAATGCGGCCGAATTCCTTGGTCTTGAGCTGGGTGACAAAGCGCTGACCGATCTTGTAGGACTTGCGCACCCGCTGGGCGTCTTCCAGGCTGATCTGGGTGTGGGGGTTTTCCACCTCTTCCACAATGTCCCGCATCAGGCTGGCGCGGAAGGTGCCCAGTTCGGGGTCGATGTCCACGATGACGTTGTCGTCCTCGACCTCATAGTCCTTCTTGACTGCAATGACGATGGCGGCCTTGATCTTGTCGATCAGGTAGTCGGCGGGCAGGCCGCGCTCCTTCTCCAGTGCGGCCAGGGCTTCAAAGAATTCGTTGTTGGATGCTGCAGTAGCCATTTTTCCGGTATCCTCCCAAAGTGATGTATATGTCAGCCATTTTACGGCGGGTATTGCGTTTTCAGCCGAAGAGGTTTTCGTCATCGCACAGCTTGACGAAGCCGGCGCTCTTGAGGGGGAAGGTTGCGTCCCCCTGCTCGGTGCGCAGGGTCACGACACCGTCTTCCAGCCCCACCAGGATGCCTTCCAGCTCCCGGCGGCCCTGCTCATCCGGACGGATGAGACGGGCGGCACATTTCTGCCCGGCCAGAAGTTCATAATGTTCGGGGCGGGTCAGGCGGCGGCCCAACCCGGGGCTGCCCACTTCCAGATAGTAGCTCTGGTCAATGGGATCGGCCTGGTCAAGCAGCGGATCGATGGCCCGGGACACGGCCTCGCAGGTGTCGGTGTCCAGCGGTTCGTCCCGGTCGATGAGGACCCGCAGGAACCAGTCCGGACCTTCCTTTTCGAACCGGACATCCCACAGGCGAAGCCCCATCTGTTCCACCACCGGGCGGACAATGGCTTCCACTGCGGCGGCCGCGCCGCCGGGCTGCTGGTGCTTGGCTTTTGCCATAGTAACCCCCTATCACAAAAAGAAAGCGGACCAAACGGCCCACTTTCAGTAAAAAAATCATCATCGAACAGTAAGAATATACCACACCCGCGTACAAAATGCAAGCCTTTTGCGCCTTTTTGCCGCCAAATTGTTATCTTTTGCGGGGTAAAAGGGGTTCAGAACTGCCCCAGAATGGTCAGCAGCTTGTCCAGATTGCGCTCGGTGACCGAAAGGAGCAGCACATCACACCCCGGGTCTTCGGCCAGGGCGGGGGTCATGGTTTCGGGGGCCTGGTACCAGCTGGACGCAAAGCGCTGCTCCAGATACTGCACATAGTACCCGCTGAAGCTGTCCCCCACCACCCCCACGGTGCGGGAATCAGACGGGTACAGTGCCGTGTAATTCACGGCGGCCAGGTCGTGCTCTTCGGGCAGGACGCTGTACAGGGCCGCCACGTTGGCCAGGTCCCCGGTCTGGATGCCGTTGTCCCCCAGCTCATATTGAGAGAACTCCACCGCTTCCAGCCCGGCGGCGGACAACGCTCCGTCCAGGCCGAAGAGGGCCCCCGCGTGGTTCCAGTGGGTGTCGGTTTTGAAATAGAGGTTGCTCTCCCCCGCCTGCATCCGGCACAGCACCTCGGCCCGCAGTGCCTCGTAGGGCCAGCTGATGGCCACCGAAGTGTTTTCGGTCATGTAGGCCACGAAACGGTCGGTGCGGTTTTCCTCGTTGACGATGGGATAGGCGTCGGGCATGAATTCCCGGTAGACCCGGTCCTTGGAGGGTGCCAGGTCCAGCACCAGGGTACATCCCTTCCGGGCCAGGGTGTCGGACAGCCGCTGCAGGGAGGCCGCGGCCGCTGCCAGGGTCTCCTCACTGTCGAAGGTTTCGGGCAGGCCCTGGTAGTTGGCCACCGGGCGGGCGGCGTCGGGGCCATCCTTATAATAGAGCCAGCCCTCCTTGCCGGGCAGGACCTGTTCGCTCTGGCTGGTGCCGAAGAGGGTGTAGTCGATGGCGGCATCCAGGGCGGTGAGCTGGTACCGGAAGGGGGAATTGTCGGCGATGAACTGATCCAGGCGGCCGGGCAATCCGGACAAAGACCCCTGGAACACCTCCGGCAGGGTGGTCAGCAGGCGGTTTTCGTGGTTATCCCCCGAAAGCTGCCGGCTGAAGATGTTGAATACCAGAAAGCTGCCGCCCAGAATCAGGCAGAACAGCCCGATGACGAGTTTCTTGGCCATGGTTGTCCCCTCCTCAGAACTGGGCGTAGATAAAGGCGGTATAGTTTCCCGCGGTGGTGCGCATGAGAGACGCGAACAGCAGCAGCGCCACCAGCACCACATCGGCGGTGCCGGGGCGGCATTCTCCCCGCAGCCAGGATTTCAGTTTCGGGAAGGCCGCCTGCACCGGACCGCAGAGCAGGATGCCCGCCGCCAGCAGCAGCAGGGTCTTGGGGTCGGCAAAGGCGGCCAGGGTCATGCCGGGCGCCCCCGCCTGCCAGGTGAGGATGCCCCCCAGGGCGGCCAGGGCCTGCCCCAGGCTGGGGGCGCCGAAGAAGGTGAAGCCCACGAACACGGCCAGCGCCATATAAAGGTGGGCCACCCACCGGGGTGCCCGGTCCAGAGCCTTGCCCAGACCCAGGCGCTCGGCGCAGCTCAGAACGCCGTGCCACAGCCCGAAGGCCAGGTAGGACCAGGCCGCCCCGTGCCAGAAGCCGGTGCAGGCGAAGACGATGAGCAGGTTCAGGCAGGTGCGTCCCAGCCCCCGGCGGCTGCCACCCAAGGGAAAGTAGAGGTAGTCCCGGAACCAGGCTCCCAGGGTGATGTGCCAGCGGCGCCAGAACTCCCCCACGGTGCGGGACAGATAGGGATAGTCAAAGTTTTCGGGCAGGGGCAGGCCGAACATCTCCCCCAGGCCGATGGCCATATCGCTGTAGCCGGAGAAATCATAGTACAGCTCCACCGCAAAGGCGGCGTACCCCAGCAGCAGCACCGGACCGGGCAGCCGGGCAGCGTCGGTGCCGCTGACCGCCGTGTACACCAGGGCCAGCTGGTCGGCAATCAGGGTTTTCTTGCCCAGGCCCAGCACAAACCAGCGGATGCCCTTGTACATCCGGTCCAGGCTCACCCGACGTTCGGGCGCTTTCGGGTCCAGGGCGGCGGACTGGAATCCGTACCGCACGATGGGCCCGGAACTGACATGGGCGAAGCAGGCAAAATACAGGTAGAGGCGCAGCGGGTTGCGTTCCGGCCGGACGGTGCCCCGGTACACATCCACGCAGTAGCTGATGCCCTGGAAGGTATAAAAGCTGATACCCAACGGCAGAGCCAGGGTAAGCACCGGCAGGTCCACCCCGGGCAGGGCGTTGGCGGTTTCGGCCAGGAAACCGGCGTACTTGAAGAAGCCCAGCAACAGCAGGTCGGCGGCAACCATGGCCCCCAGCCCCCCGCGGCTGGGATGCCTGCCCAGTACCAGCCCGAAGCCCCAGTGCACCAAGGCAAAGGCAACCAGCAGCAGGCTGTAGCGGATACCCGCCCAGGCGCAGAACCCCAGACTGAATACCCCCAGGACCGCATTGCGGGTCCACGCCGGCAGCACAAAATACACTGCCAGGGCCAGAGGCAGAAACACAAACAGAAACTGAACCGAAGAGAAACCCATCCGTACACCGCTTTCCGCTGAGATTGTAGGATTTTGTGTTGATTATACCAGAACTTTGCCCCACGGACAAGACAACGGCGGGGCGCGGCCCAAAGCCAGCGCCCCCCCTCCCGGGGGGTGGGAGCGACCGAACTGGCGGCGCTGCCCCCTGCTTGGCTCTTTCGCCCCACAGCTTCCCCCATCCCTACAACCGCTTATCTGGTGGGCGGGGGCGGCCCCCGCATCACGATCTGTTTTCGGGGCAGGGAGCCGGCCTGGCCCTCTCTCTCAGCCTCGGGGCACGTGTGCTCGCTCCCTCAC
>OLIH01000099.1_pt1 | contig 101858 bp, 112 predicted proteins | sample 1609721 | NCBI WGS metagenome assembly OLIH01 (sample SAMEA4350157, study PRJEB24818) | metagenome | biome: human; feature: gut; material: faeces | place: Denmark | collected 2013-09
TGGCCGCAACGATCCCTGCCCCTGCGGCAGCGGTTTGAAGTGGAAGAAGTGCACCTGCAAGGAATACCACCCCGACCTGTAAGCCAGATAGCTGAGACCGGACCTTTGGGTCCGGTCTTTTTGTTTGGTCTGTTGCCCCGGCCTTTGCTTTCGGGGCGGAGTGTGGTAGAATAAAATTCATTCCGAATCAAGTTGCCGGAGGTTTTTCTCTTATGAAAGCACATGTACAGGCAGAACCGCGCTGCGTTCTGCTGTGGAATTTCGGCCCGCAGAACGCGGGATATGACCATCTGGTCCGCATGGCCGCTGCCCTGCGGCTGAAGGTGCGGCCCGTTGGCCCTGCCGAGCTGGGCGGCACGGTGGCAGACCTTTGTGCAGGACGGCGGGCGCCGGCCACACAGCTGCCCTCCCCCACCGACACCCCCGCCATGATCATCAGCGGGCTGCGCCATGACGACGGGTCGCTGGGCCGGTTCGTGGACGAGGTCCGCCGGGGCGGCGCCGACATTCCCCTGCGGGCCATGGTCACCCCCACCAGCCGGAGCTGGACCCTGGACGCCCTGCTGCGGGAACTGTGTGAGGAGCACGCCGCCGTGGGAGGCCAGGAATGAACCGCCAGCGGTGGATTGCCCCGGCCCTGTGCGTGGTCCTGGCGGCGGTGGTAGGGTTCAGCTTCTGGCAGGACCGCACCACCCCCAAGGCCTATACCGCCACCTGGTGGGATGTGTTTGATACGGTGACCGTGGTGACCGGGTACGCATCCAGCGAAGAGGAATGGCAGCAGCAAGCGGACGCCCTGCACGCCGATCTGCTCCATTATCACCAGCTGTTTGACATCTACAACACCTACGACGGCATGACCAACATGGCCACCGTCAACGCCCGGGCCGGACAGGAGACCCTGACGGTGGACGAGGATCTGTTTGCCCTTTTGCAGTTCGGCAAAGAGGCTTACACCCTCACCGACGGTGCCTGCAACATTGCGGCGGGAACGGTGCTATCCCCGTGGCCCGACGCCCCCCCCGCCGCTGAAGCCGCCACTCCCGAAACCGCCCTGACCGCCGACATTCTTCCCACCGAGGAGGCTTTACAGAAGGCCGCCAGGCACACCGACATAAACGATTTAGTGCTGGAGGAAAACACCCGGACCGTACACTTTGCCGACCCTGACCTGCAGCTGGATGTGGGAGGAATCGCCAAAGGCTGGTCGGTGGAGCAGGCCGCCCAAAAAGCCGAAGAACGGGGACTGACCTCCGCCATCCTGAACGTAGGCGGCAATGTGCGGGCCATCGGCAAAAAGCCCGACGGCAGCCCCTGGACCGCCGGGATCCAGGACCCGGACGGGGACGGCAATCTGGCCGAAGTGCAGCTGCAGCCCGGGCAAAGCCTGGTGGTCAGCGGCGATTACCAGCGCTACTTCACGGTGGACGGGATCCGGTATCACCACCTGATCGACCTGCAGACCCTGCAGCCCGCCCGCTATTGCCGCAGTGTGGCCATCCTGTGCCGGGACAGCGGCATCGGGGATGCCCTTTCCACCGGGCTGTTCTGCCTGCCCCAGGAACAGGGTGAAACCGTTCTGGCCAAGGTGGACGGTGCCGGCGCCCTGTGGGTGCTGGATGGGGATGTGCTCTCCTCCTCTCCCGCCTGGCCCCAATAACAATACGAAAAGGACCTTTCCCTCCGGGGTTGCCCCGGATACGGGAAAGGTCCTTTTTTGATTCAGGTAAAGCTGCCATGGGGCGGCTGTTCCACCAGCCCCATGGACACGCCCAGGGCTTCGTCCACCCGCTGCATGTCCTCGGGTGGGATGCGCCCGGCCCGCTCCCGCAGGCGACGTTTGTCCAGCGTGCGGATCTGCTCGGTGAGGACGATGCTGTCCTTGCTCAGACCGCAGCGGTCCGCCCGCACCCCGATATGGGTGGGCAGACGGTTCTTATCCTGCCGGGATGTGATGGCCGCCGCAATCACGGTGGGACTGTGCCGGTTGCCGATCTCATTCTGGATGATAAGTACCGGCCGCACGCCCCCCTGTTCCGAACCCACCACCGGGCTCAGATCGGCGTAAAAAACTTCTCCTCTGTGTACCTCCATGGTGCCTGCCTCCCTGTCTAGCATGATCTCGTTGCTATTAGTATAAGCAGGCAGAGGCGGGTTCAATCACCGGACGGCAAGATTTTGTCCAGCACGCCCAGGCTTTCGTCCCCTTTTTGGCAGATAAAAGCAAACCATCGGCTGTTTTCCAGCGGGCGGATGACCAGGCGTTCCCGCAGCAGATGGAGCACCGAACAGCCCAGATAAACCGCCAGAATCACAAACAGGGCGTAGGGCGCGGAGCCCACGTGGTTCTGGGTGCGGAACACCCCGGTCCACAGCAGGCCGATGACCGCCGGGGTCTGGTGGATGATGTACACGCCCAGGGTGGCCGAGGCCAGCAGGTTGATGGCTTTCACGCTGCCCATATGCAGCTTTTGGAACGCGAAGAAGAAACAGAAGGCGCAGAGAATGTTGGGTGCAGCCCCCAGCGCGGTGCGGTAGTATTCCAGATACTGCATCACCTTGCCGTCCATGCCCTGCCACTGGGCCACGCCACGGCCCAGGGTGAGCAGCACCACAAAGGCCAGCGCCAGCCAGGGGGCAGCGTTTGCCCGCAAAGCCCGGGAAAGGCGGTTGTCCGGATACAGGCGGAAATAGCCGGTGAGCAGATAGAGGAACAAAAAGCTCCAGAGCAGATCCCCGAAGACGCCATCCTCCGCAAAAAGGGTGGAATAGCCCACCAGGAACAAGCCTGTCACCCCCAGCAGGGCCCGCAGCCCGGACCGCGGCAAAGCCCGCAGCAGCAGGTTGAGCACCGGGGACAAAAACAGCAGCATCACATACTGGGAGATAAACCACAGCTGTTGGGTGCTGACCGGAAAGACCGCCCACCGCAGGGTTCCCAGGCCCACATTGCTGCCGGGAACCAGCCAGCAAAGCAGGGTCAGGGGAACTGTGTACAGCCACAGGCTCAGCCACAATCCCAGGACCCGCCGGGTGCGGAAGGGCTGCCGGCAGAGGAACCAGGCCCCCAGGATGACGAACAAATCGCACCCCAGGCGGGACCCGGCTCCCAAGGCCGAGAAGAACAGGGCGTGAGGCAAGGTGTCATACACGGCGGTGCCGCTCTGCCCCGCGTAGTGGTCGGCCACGATGAACAGCATACAGAGGATGCGCAGCAGTTCCAGGCTGCTCTCCCGCTGTGCCTTGTGAGGCTTCGCCGAGAGTTCCGTCATGATTCCCTCTCCCCTTCTCTTTGTTCCAGCACCGCAAAGGCGCAGGCCATGCCTGCGTCGTGGCTCAGGCTCAGATGGGCGGTCAGGCGGTGCTCGGCCATAAAGCGGGCAGCTTCCCCGGACAAGGCATAGCAGGGCGCCCCGCTTTCCCGGCGCAGCACGCCGATGTCCGCCAGCGCAAAACCGCCCAACCCCAGGCCGCAGGCCTTGAGAAAGGCTTCCTTGGCCGCAAAGTTGGCCGCAGCGGTCTCGGCCCGGCGCTTGCCGGTGCGGGTGGTGATCAGCGCCCGCTCTTCCGCCGAAAACACCCGGTTCAGAAAGGCTTCCCGGGCGATGGCCTGCTCCATCCGTGCGGTTTCACACAGATCGGTTCCGATACCGAAAATCATGCCGCACCTTCCTTTATTTTGGATTCAGCGCACATACACCACATAGTTTTCCTTGCGGGGTGCGGCGGGCTTTTCGCCGCCGGGCGCGGCATGGCCCAGAATGCAGCAGCCCACACCAGCCAGGTGCTCAGCGTTGGGCACGTTCCATTCTTTCAGCAGGGTCTTGCCCTCCTCGGTCTCGAACATCTCATAGGCACGGTTGATCCAGCAGGAACCCAGGCCCACGCTGGCCGCCGCGTTGAGCAGGTTGCCCATGACCAGGCTGCCGTCCGCCTTCCAGTTGGGCTGGCGGGTGTCGGCCAGAACCACCAGAACGGTGGGCGCACCGTAGAAGGGATCATTGTCCCGCCCCATGACGGCGGCGTTCATGCGGGACAGGTGATCCCGCACTTGCTTGTTTTCCACGGCCACAATCACCGGGCTCTGCTGGCCCATGGCGGTGGGGGCATAGGTACCGGCTTTCAGCACCGCTTCCACCTTGTCGGCTTCCACCGGCTGATCGGTATAGGCGCGGCAGCTGCGGCGGGTGTACAGGGTATCCAGAGTTTCATTGGTCAACATACAATACTTCCACCTTTCATGGGCAGGCCGCCTGCCTGAAAGAAGGCCGCCTGCCTGTTTTTTGTCTATATTATACCATGCCGCGCAAGCCCCCTGCGCCAAAATGTGTTAAATTTTTTCAAATTTGTACTTCACTCCATTGCCTTTTCCGGCGCTTTCGGCTATACTAAAGACAGTTCCATTATAGTGGCATACAATGGCATATAAGGAGGTAGTTTCCCATGGAGACTTATGGAATCGAAAAGTTCGGTATCATCGGCCCCAAGGCTGTGTACCGCAACCTGACCCCCGCCCAGCTGACCGAGGCTGCTCTGCGCCGCGGTGAGGGCACCCTGTCCAACACCGGTGCGCTGGTTGTCACCACCGGCAAGTACACCGGCCGTTCCCCTAACGACAAGTTCATTGTCGATACCCCCGCCGTTCACGACGATATTGCCTGGGGCAAGGTCAACCGCCCCATCAGCCGTGAAAAGTTCAACGCCATCAAGGGCAAGGTTGCCGCGTACCTCCAGGGCCGCGAAGTCTTCATCTTCGACGGTTTTGCCGGCGCCGACAAGAAGTATACCAAGAAGTTCCGCATCATCAACGAGATGGCCAGCCAGAACCTGTTCATCCATCAGCTGCTGATCCGCCCCACCGCGGAGGAACTGGCCAACTACGGTGAAGCCGACTACACCATGCTGGTGGCCCCTGGCTTCAAGTGCGATCCGGAAGTTGACGGTGTCAACAGCGAAGCCGCCATCATGATCGACTACGAGGCTCACCTCATCGTCATCTGCGGCAGCCAGTATTCCGGCGAAATCAAGAAGAGCGTCTTCTCCACCATGAACTACGTCATGGTCAAGGAAAACGTGCTGCCCATGCACTGCTCCGCCAACATGGACCCCGAAACCCATGAGACCGCCGTCTTCTTCGGTCTGTCCGGCACCGGCAAGACCACCCTGTCCGCCGACCCCGGCCGCAAGCTGATCGGCGACGACGAGCACGGCTGGAGCCCCGACGGCGTCTTCAACTTCGAAGGCGGCTGCTATGCCAAGTGCATCAACCTGAGCGCTGAGAACGAGCCCGACATCTACAATGCCATCCGCTTCGGTTCTCTGGTTGAGAACGTTGTCATGGATCCCGAGACCCGTGAGTTTGACTTTGCTGACGACAGCCTGACCGAAAACACCCGCGTGGGCTACCCGGTCAACTACATCAACAACGCTCAGATCCCCGGCGAGGGCGGCATCCCCAAGGTTGTCATCTTCCTGACCGCCGACGCTTTCGGTGTTCTGCCTCCCATCAGCCGTCTGGACAAGAACGCTGCCATGTACCACTTCGTCACCGGCTTCACCTCCAAGCTGGCCGGCACCGAACGTGGCATCACCGAGCCGCAGCCCACCTTCTCCACCCTGTTCGGCGAACCCTTCATGCCCATGGATCCTTCCGTCTATGCGGAAATGCTGGGCGAGAAGCTGGAGAAGTACGGCACCAAGGTTTACCTGGTCAACACCGGCTGGGCCGGCGGCAGCGCCGCGGCCGGCGCCAAGCGCATGAAGCTGGCTTACACCCGTGCCATGGTCACCGCTGCTCTGAACGGCAGCTTTGACAGCATCGAGTTCAAGCATCATGACGTGTTCAACGTGGACTATCCCGTCAGCTGCCCCGGCGTGCCCGACGAAATGCTGGACGCCCGCGGCATGTGGGCCGACAAGGACGCCTATGACGCCCAGGCCAACAAGCTGGCTCAGATGTTCGCTGACAACTTCGCCAAGAAGTATCCCAATATGCCTTCCGAAATCGCGGAAGCCGGCCCCAAGCCCAAAGCCTGATTGCTTACGGCTGAGCTGAAATCGTAAGACTCACGTCCCCGCCCCTGCCACCACGCACGGGGCGGGGACGCTTTATTTTGCAAAGGAGGGGTGATCCATGCAGATGGCGCAGGAACTGCTGCTGCTTGTTGCATCGGAGGAAAACCGCGGTCAGACCAACCAGAGCATCGCCCGGTACTGCCTGGCCCACTTTGACGAAGTGCTGAACATGAGCATCACCCAGCTGGCCGCCGCCTGCCACGTCTCGGCTGCCACCATTACCCGGTTCTGCCACACCCTTGGGTACGATGATTTTCTGCACTTCAAGGACGAGTGTGCCCTGGACCGGCGTATGCGGGCACGGTCCGCCTACTATTGCGGCAATGTATTCGGCTACGACAAATCCGCTTTGGTTCAGCCTGCTCTGCAGGACAGCTGCCGCACCCTGGAGAGCGATCTCTACGCCTGCCTGTCCGGGGTTGACCCCCACCAGATGCAGGCTTCGGCGGACGCCATACGGGCTGCGGATGATGTGCTGCTGCTGGGGATGGAATACTCCGGGCTGATGATGCTGTACCTGCAGCGGGAACTGGTCAAGCGGGGCAAGATCATCCGGGTGTTGCTGTCCACCGCCAATCTGCAGGATGTGACGGTGGGCCCCGGCACCCTGATCCTGATGCTGAGCATGAACGGATGCGGCCTGGAAGTGATGGTGGACGCCGTACAGCGCCTGGCCGAAGAGGGCGGCGAGTTCTGGCTGCTGACCCAGGCCGGGGACGTGGCGCAGCGCTATCCCTTTGTGCAGCACGCGGTGGTGGCCGGCGCGGGACGGGATTTTACCTTCCACCGGTATGCGGAGCTGGCTTTGGCCGACATGCTGCTGGCCTATTACGGACCGCTGAAACAGTTTGATGCAAATGGATTGCCCCTGCCGCAAGGGCATGCTATACTGTAACCATAGTAATCATAGAAAGAAGGACTATCATGTACAATCCTGGGGATTCCATGATCGAGGTCCGCGAACTGCTGATCAAAGCGTTCGCCTCGGCGTGGGAAGTATGCGGTGCCGATATGCCCGGCACCGACCGCGACAGCTACATTACCAGCAGCATCACGGTCATCGTCTCCATGCAGGTCAGCCCGGAGATGATCTACGCGGAAGAAGGGTCCGGCCTGACCGACGGGGAGGAACTGGACCATCTGAGCGATCTGGTGCGCGCGGACGGCATCTGGGTGTATTACGGCGTGCCGGAAGAAAGCTTTTTCCTGGTTACCTGGATGCCCGATGAGGAAGCGGCCCGCCGGAAGGTGGCCGATCTGATGGCCGAGGGCGGCTGCGTGGCCTGCACGGTGGATCTGACCCAGCAATGGCATTTTGAATGATTCGTACCCCACACAGAAAGGAGGTTCGGATATGAACACCACAACCGATATCCGGCCTCCGGAACAGGCGCGTGCCCTGTTGGGCAAACTGCGCCGGGCCGGGTACGAAGCCTACATTGTGGGCGGCTGCGTGCGGGACAGCCTGCTGGGCCGCACACCGGACGACTGGGATATCTGCACCAGTGCCCGTCCCGAAGAGATGGAAGCCCTGTTTGCGGGATACCGCCTGCTGCTCAAGGGCAAAAAACACGGTACGGTGGCGGTGGTGCTGGACGGCCATAGCTGGGAGATGACCACCTTCCGGCATGACGGCCAGTATACCGACGGCCGTCATCCCGACTGTGTCCGCTTTGTTCCCTGCCTGCGGGAAGACCTGGCCCGCCGAGACTTCACCGTCAACGCCATGGCCTGGTCCCCCGAGGACGGGCTGGTGGATCTTTTTGGCGGGCAGCAGGACCTGCAGGCCGGGATCCTGCGCTGTGTGGGTGACCCGGAAGCCCGCTTCGAGGAGGATGCCCTGCGCATTCTGCGGGCCGTACGGTTTGCGGCACAGCTGGGGTTCCGGCTGGATCCCGCCACCGCCGCCGCGGCCAGGCAAGCCCGCCTGACGGTACGGTGCGTTTCGGCCGAGCGTATTTTTACCGAGCTGGACCGACTGCTGGCCGGCTTTGCCGCCGGGACGGTGTTGGCCCAATACGGAGACATCCTTACCGGTGCATTGCCGGAAATCGCCTCCTGCATCGGCTGTGGCCAGCAAGGGCGCTGGCATTGTTATGATGTATGGGAACACACCTCGGCGGCCGTGGGCGCACTGGATACCGATGGGCTGGATGCCCGCAGCGCCCGGGTGCTGCGCTGGGCCGTTCTGCTGCACGACATGGCCAAACCCCTGTGCCGCACGGTGGACGAGGCCGGCGCCGCTCATTTTCCCGGGCACAACCAGCGGGGCGCACGGCTTGCCCGCCAGATTTTGCAGCGGCTGCGGGCCCCTGTTTACCTGACCGACGGCGTGTGCGCACTGGTGGCGGTGCACGACGGTCCCCTGCCCGAAACTGATCTGGCCATTCTGGAACAGCTGCACCAACGCGGGCCGCTGTTCTGGCAGCGGCTTTGCCGCCTGAAGCTGGCCGATCTGGCCGCCCACACCAACAACGATGCCGTGGCCCAGCGTTGCCGGGAAGTGCGGGACTTTGCCCGCCGGATGGAATACCTGGCCCGGACCGGCTGCTACACCGTATCCGGACTGGCCCTGTCCGGCAGCGACCTTATTGCCGCCGGGCTGACACCGGGTCCCCTGGTGGGAAATACCCTGGAATGGCTGCTGCAAGCCGTTATGCAAGGTACTCTGCCCAACCGGAAAGAGGAGCTGCTGCAAGCTGTACGTTCCCGATCCGTATGACGCAAAAGTGCCTCCGTCTTTTCCGGACGGAGGCACTTTTTTGTGGTTTATTCTTTCAGAAGAAGTTCTTCCAGGCAGTTCATGTACAGGTCCCGGAAGCCCTGCTCATCGGCGTTGGCCAGCAGGTGGCTCAGTCGATTCAGGATCGCATCGTTCCAAATCCGTTTCCAGTTCAACATTTTGATCGGCTCCTTCCCTGTTTGCGGTTTGTTTTTCGATCTGTCTGTATGATACCGCAAAGCAAGGAATGAATGTCGATTTTTTCAAAATATGAAAAGGCCGCCCGGCCCGGAAATTCCGGAACGGACGGCCTTTTTTGGTATACAATCAGTTGAACTTGAAAATCTTCTGGGCCACACGGTAGCCCCACAGGGTAATGCCCCGGCCGGCCTTGCCGGGCAGGTTGCACAGCCCCGCCACCGACGCCACACAGCGGCGGTACACGCGGCGGTCATGCAGCTTGAGGAACTGCCACAGCTCCGCTTTCTTGCGCAGGGCATCGGCGCTGCCATCCATGGTCAGGAAGACGCTGGAAATGGTCATCATCATGGACAGGTAGTTGAACATATAGGCCCGCAGCTTCTTCTGTTCCGGGGGCATGGCGTACAGATCCACGGCGGTGATCATCAGCTTGGTGACCCGCACCTGCTGGTCCACCCGCTTGACCATGACCTTTTCGTTGACGCTCTGGTCCTCCCGGCCGATGAAGTACCGGTACAGGTCCAGGTCCATATAATACAGGCTGCGGCAGCTGGGCAGGGGCAGATAGACAAAGACGTTATCCACATAGAAGGTGTGCTTGGGCAGCCGCAGACCGCAATCCCGCAGAATCTGGGTGCGGTAGATGACCGAGTGCATCAGGATGTTCTGGCTGGGCGGAAAGTGGCCGATCTCCTGCCAGGTAAAGACCTTGTCCTGGGGCAGAATGCCGGTGTAACGCACGGTGTGGTGGGTGTTGTCCACGGTGTGCTCATACACATAGTTGCACAGCAGCAGGTCCACGGGCTGGGGCATGGCGGCAAATTTCCGCAGTTTGGTCATGACCTTCTGCAGGGCATCGGCGTCCAGCCAGTCGTCGGAATCCACCACCTTGAAATACAGGCCGGAAGCATTGCGGATGCCCTGGTTGACGCCCTCGCCGTGGCCGCCGTTTTCCTGGTGAATCACCCGGATGATGGTGGGGTATTTTTCGGCCCAGGCGTCCGCAATGGCGCCGGTTTCGTCCTTGGAACCGTCATCCACCAGGATGATTTCCGCATCCTCGCCCGCAGGCAGCAGGGTCTTGATGCAGCGGTCCATATAGGCGGCGGAATTATAACAGGGCACGGTAAAGGTGATCAGTTTCATGATGACTTCTCCTCTTTGCTTACTCTTTGTTTTGTGCCAGCCAGTCGGGCCAGCGTTCGCACAGGCTGTCGGCCGTCTGCCGCAGTTGGGGCCAGGCATCGGCGGTGTAGGCATCCCATACGGCTACCGTATACAACCCCAGTTTTTGGGCGGTGGCCAGTGCCGTGGGGGAATCTTCAAACACCATGACCTGTGCAGGGTCGGGGTTGCCGAATCCTTCCAGGGCGCGCAGATATACCTCGGGGTCCTGCTTGCCCTGGGTTGTCTGACAGGAAAGGGTAAATTCGAACCGGTTCAGAATGCCCAGGTGGGCCAGCGCCGCATCCACCAGAGGCTTGTCGGTGCCGGAAGCCACACACAGCCGGACGCCCCGGTCCCGCAGAAAATCCAGCACCTCCACGGCGCCGGGTTTGAGGGTGGCTTCGGTGGTGTAGGCGCAGCGGGCTTCCTCCCGGATGAGGTCGGCCAGCTCCGGTGCCGTGACAGGCAGGTGATAATGCTCCACATAGTACTGCGCTGTTCCCTCAATGGTCAGCACCATGTTGTCCTCCCGGTCCTGGCGGGGAAAACTCATGCCCCAACGGGCCAACACCCGGTCCCCCACCAGATCCCACATGCCGGTGGAATCCAGCAGCGTGCCATCCATATCAAAGATGGCATAAGGCCGCCATGACACAGACATCTCCCCTTTCCTTGGTATACCTATATAGCATACCTTTTTTTGGGCAAAAAAACAAGACCGGCCAACGTTTTTTAACGCTGGCCGGTCCTGGCGACATGCTTCAGAATTCGGTATGCTGGTAATCATGCACGCCGGACGGGATCACGTCGTTGTACACATCCTCCGGCAGACCGAAATCCTCGCCGCGCTGAATGATACCGCGCATCCATGTCGTAATCTTATGCAGGCTCAACATAGCGATCCCCTTTCTGTAGATGGGCGGGAATCCGGCTGCTTGCGGGTGCCGGTTTCCCTCTCTCTTTGCATCTTCAGTATACACGGAAGGTCGGACTTTTGCAACCTGCATTTTGTACAAACTTACAAAAAATATTTATATAGTTTTCCACTATTCCGTTGTTTTGTACATATTCCATCCACGTTTGTACGCGTCACGCGCACAGTTCCCGCCAGGCTTCCTCCATGGTGTCGGCGGAGAACAGGAACTCTCCCTGTGCGGAATATACCTCAATGTGGCCGTTGACATTCTTGAATTTGGTGGTCATGGAACCCGCCTGCCTTTCTTTTGTTTCTGTCTTTATTATACAGAAGCAAAAGGGCCATAAAGCGGACTTACAGCCGGGGCGGGCTTTTATTCGGCCCTATAAAGCGGACTTTTGGTGGACAGCCACCGCAGCAGGCGCAGGCCGCCCAACAGCCACAGGCAGAGCAGGAACCACAAGAAGCTGTATTTGGGACAGATCAACCCTGCCACGTTGCCCCACTCGGTGCTGTAGTCCCACACGTGCAGGCGCAGCAGGCGGGTGCATACCATACCGAACAGCAGCTCCACCCCGGATACCCCGCCTGCCGCCAGCAGCGCGGCGGCAAGAAGCGGACAGCGGACGCTGTCATCAAACCAGCGGAGCAAGCAAAGGCAAAGCCCGCCCGCAAAGAACATGGTCCAGTGGGTGGTGCCCCGCCAGGCCAACTCCAGACCAAGATAGGCCGTGCCGCCCAGCAAAAACAGACTGGCTGTCTCCCATCGGCAGCCACGAACCAACACCATAAAAAAGCCCCCTTCCCCGGCAGATACTTGTGCAACAGTATTCTGTGCAGGAAAGAGGGCCTGTAATCGTTTTGTAACTGTTTTTTGCGGTTTTATTTGGACAAAACCTTGAGCAGCTCGTTGCGGGTATCCCACAGTTTCTGGCTCAGGTCCACATAGTGGCGGTGGGGGTTTTCAAAGCGCTTTACTTCGTCCCACAGGGTGTTGATCTGGGCCTTGCAGAATTTGCGGATATCTTCCAGGCAGGGGCTGGTGTAGACGCGCTCGCCGTTCACGTAGATGGGGGTGGACAGGCAGCGGGCGGTGCAGTTGACGTAGGTGCGTTCCTTCCAGGTTTCCACCGGGTCAAACAGGGTGATGCCGTGCTTGGTCTCCATCTGCTCGTCCGCCATGGTGATCAGGTCGGCCATGGCCTTGTTGTCCTCGTCGTAGATGCGCCAGACCTTCTTCAGGCAGGGAATGGTGGTCTTTTCGGCGGATTCGCTGAGCTTCATCTTGGGGACATAGGTGCCGTCGTCCTCCTTGACAGCGGCCAATTTGTACACCCCGCCGAAAACAGGATCGCTCTTGGCGGTGATCATGTTTTCGCCGATGCCGAAGCTGTCCACCCGGGCACCCTGCAGAATCAGGTCCCGCACCAGGTATTCGTCCAGGCTGTTGGAAGCGCAGATGGTGCAGTCGGGATAGCCGGCCTCATCCAGCATGCGGCGGGCTTTCTTGGACAGGTAGGCGATATCGCCGGAATCAATGCGCACCCCTTTGGGACGCTTGCCCATGGGTTTGAGGACCTCGTCAAACACCTTGATGGCATCGGGGATACCGTGGCGCAGCACATTGTAGGTATCCACCAGCAGGACACAGGCATCCGGGTAGAGCTCGGCGTACTTCTTGAAGGCTTCGTACTCGCTGGGGAACATCTGCACCCAGGAATGGGCCATGGTACCGGAAGCGGGAATGCCGAAGTCCCGGGCGGCCATGACGCAGCTGGTGGAACCGCAGCCGCCGATGTAGGCTGCGCGGGCGCCGAAGTAGGCGGCGTCATACCCCTGGGCACGGCGGGCGCCGAACTCCATGACCGGACGGCCGGAAGCCGCCCGCACAATCCGATTGGCCTTGGTGGCGATCAGGCACTGGTGGTTGAAGGTTACCAGCAGCAGGGTTTCCAGCAGCTGGCATTCGATGGCAGGGCCTTCCACCGTGACGATGGGCTCCTGGGGGAAGATGGGCACACCTTCCTCAATGGCCCAGATGTTGCAGTGCAGCTTGAAGTTGGCCAGATACTCCAGAAAATCCTCCCGGAACATCTTGGTGGAGCGCAGGTAGTCGATGTCTTCCTGGGTGAACTGCAGGTGATCCACCGCGTCGATGAACTGCTGCAGGCCCGCCATAATGGCATAGCCGCCGCCGTCCGGCACGCGGCGGAAGAACATGTCGAACACCGAGATCTTGTCCTTGTAGCCCTCATCAAAGTAGCCGGCGGACATGGTCAGTTCGTAAAAGTCGGTCATGGTGGTCAGATTGCGCTTGATATCCAGCATGGTATTTTCCTTCCTTTCGGTCAATCGGGTCCGTATTGACGCAAAACCGCCGGGGCGGTCTGTACTACAAGGTCAGGCAAAAAAGGCGTTCTGCACGGCGCACAGCACCGCGGCGCGGGCGGCGGTAAAGTTCACACCGCCCTGCAGGTAGCAGGTGTAGGGTTCGCGCAGAGGGCCGTCGCAGGAAAGCTCAATGGTACTGCCTTCGGTAAAACTGCCGGAAGCCATAATCACTTTGTCGGTATACCCGGGCTCGTCCGCCGGTTCGGGCGCCGCAATGCTGTCGATGGGGCTGCCCTGCTGAATGCCGGTGCAGAACCCCTGCAGCGCCGCCGCACTGCCCGAATCAAAACAGGTGACGATATCGTTGTGGTCAGCGGTATAGCGGGGCACCGGTTTCACGCCGGACAATTCCAGCAGGCACTGGGCATAGATGGCGGTCTTGAGGGCCTCGCACACCACACCGGGGGCGTAGTAGAACCCCAGAAAGGTATCCCGCAGGCTGTCCTGGGTGCAGCCCAGCTCCGCCCCGATGCCGGGGGCGGTGAAGCGGTGGCTGACCTTTTCCACCAGGTCGGCCCGGCCGGCAATGTAGCCGCCGGTGGGGGTGATACCGCCACCGGGATTCTTGATGAAGCTGCCGGCAATGAGGTCGGCCCCCACTTCCAGGGGTTCCTGCTTCTGGGTGAATTCGCCGTAGCAGTTGTCCACAAAGATCACCGCGTTGGGGTTGGCTTTGCGGGCAATCTCGGCCACCTTCTGGATGGTGGCCAGGTCAAAGGCATTGCGCTGGGTGTAGCCCCGGCTGCGCTGGATGTGCACCACCGTGGCGTTCTTGGCCTGGCGGGCAATGGCCTCATAATCAGGGGTGAAGTCCTCTTTGAGGGGACATTCGTCATACAGCACGCCGAATTCCCGCAAAGTACCGCAGCCCTTGCCCGCTTCCCCGATGCCGATGACCCCTTCCAGGGTATCGTAGGGGCGGCCGGTGGCGGCCAGCAGGGTGTCACCGGGGCGCAGCAGGCCGAAGAGGGCCACCGCCAGGGTGTGGGTGCCGCTCATGAACTGCGGCCGCACCAGGGCGGCTTCCGCCCCCATGCAGCGGGCAAAGACTTCCTCCAGCTTGTTGCGGCTGTCATCCCAGACGCCGTAGCCGGAAGATCCCCAGAAATGCCGGGCTTCCACTCCGCAGCCGGTGAAGGCTTTGAGCATCTTCAGCTGGTTGTAATCCCGGATTTCCTCCACATGGGCAAACTGGTCCTTGCAGAGTTCCAGGGCCTGTTTGTCCAGGGCCAGGACTTCGGGTTTCAGGTCAAAAAATTCTTCGATCATTGGTTTTCGATTCCTTCATTGTTGTCTTGTGGGGGCAGGAGGTACTGACCATAGGTCAGGTTGCACACAAACCCCAGCCGGTCATAGAAATGCCGGCGTTTTTCCTCACACAGAAAGGTGACGGTATAGCCTTCGGCGGCAAGTTCATTGGCCAGGGTGACGATGAGATGTCCCCCGATGCCCTGCCCGCGCAGGTCGGACCGGGTCTCCCCTGCCGCCATGTAGGCTTCGCCGTCAAAGATGGCGTAGGCCCCCACGGTGCAGACCATCCGGTCTTCCCCGTCGCACACGGCCAGTACCCGGGCATAGCCGTGGTTGATGGCGGTGCAGGATTCGGAGTAGAAGGCATCCCGCCGTTCGGGTTCATCCGGAAAAAGTTCGACACTGACGGTTCCCATGGAGGGATGACGGTCTATGTGCAGTTCCGGCAGCAGCGGCGGCACCGGCAGGCAGCCGCCGGGGGCCAGGGTGTACAGATACAGGTCCCGGCGCAGCGGCCAGGAAGGCGGCGGGCAGAGGTTGGCGGTCAGCCGTTCCACCCCCGCGAATCGCAGGAAGAGGGCCAGCTCCTCCCAGTCGGGGGACTCCGGTCCGGCCGCGCACAGCTGGGCCGAACGGCCGCTGAGGGCCAGCGCCCCGCCGGGCAGGGTGAACAGCCGGGTGGGCGCGCCGGGATTTCCGGTCCACAAAGCCGCGTCCCGGCCCAGCAGCGCCCGAAAATAGGGCTTACCGGCCACCACCTGCTGAAATGCCCGCTTCCGGGCGGCGTCGTTTACGGCCTGGAGCACGGCATACCTCCTGTTACAGCGCTTGGACGATCTGCTTGTATTCCCGTCCGCGGGCTTCAAAGTTGGGATAATGGTCAAAGGATGCCGATGCCGGAGACAGGCTCACGATATCGCCGGGATGGGCGGCGGCCCGGGCCTTTTCCACCGCATCCTTCATATTGTCGGCGTGGAGGATCTGCAGGCCGCTCTCGGCAAAGCCGGGGCAGGCACGGACTTCCCGCTCGATGATGGGGCCGGTGTCCCCCATGAGGATCAGCACCTTCACATGGGCGATGAGTTCCGGCGCCAGGGGGGCATAGCTGATTTTTTTATCGTAACCGCCCGCAATGAGGATCAGCTTCTGGTCGAAACTGCGCAGGCCGGCGATGGTGCGGGTGGGGCTGGTGGCGATGGAGTCGTTGTAATACTGCACGCCATCCAGCATACGTACCGGCTCGATGCGGTGTTCCACACCGGTGAAGGTGGAGGCCACCTGACGCATGGCATCCACCGGAACCAGCCCCCACACAGCCGCCATGGCGGCCAGCAGGTTTTCCACATTGTGCAGGCCGCGCAGCTTGACGTCGGCCCGGGGCACGATGGGGGTCACCACGCCGTTTTCAGCGTAGCACAGGGTATCGTCGGAAGCCCGCAGGAAGGCCCCTTTGTCGGTTTCATGCAGGCGGGTGAACCAGACCTGGTCCCCCTTGCAGTCGGCGGCCATACCCCGGGTGATCTCGTTTTCATAGCCCAGGACCGCACGGCAGGGCGGGGTCTGCCACAGCAGGATGTTGCGCTTGGCGTCGATATACTCCTGCATGTCCTTATGGTGGTCCAGATGGTTGGGGGTGACGTTGGTCACCACCGCCACCTTGGGGCTGTGGCGCATGCTGATGAGCTGGAAGCTGGACAGCTCCGCCACCGCAATGTCGTTGGCGGTGACGGTTTCCAGCTGGGGCAGCAGGGCTGCGCCGATGTTGCCGCCCAGCAGCACCTTGCGGCCGGCGGCTTCCAGCATTTTGGCGATGAGGGTGGTGGTGGTGGTTTTGCCGTCCGAACCGGTCACGGCCACGATCTCGCAGGGGCAGAGCTCAAAGAAGAGTTCCACCTCGCTGGTGACCATGGTGCCGGCCTTGAGGGCCGCCTGCAGTTCGGGCTTGTAGTACTCGTACCCGGGGGTGCGCATGATGATGTCCTGCCCGGCAAAGCCGTCGGTGTAGTGTTCGCCCAGGCTGAGATGGACGTTCAGGCGGCGCAGCGTCTCGGCGTAATCGCCGAAGGCTTCCAGGTTGGGTTTCTGGTCACACAGGGTGATTTTGGCCCCCAGGGCGGCAAACTGTTCGATGCACGGTTTGTGGCTGACACCGGCCCCGATGAAGGCCACCTTTTTGCCGGCGACCATCGCCCGCAGACGTTCGATTGGCAGCATACAAAACCTCTCCTTTTTCGGCAACGGGGCAGGTGCCCCGGGAATTCTTCATACCCCATTATTATAGCGATACAGGCGCCGCAATGCAAATTTTTTGCCTGTGCCGAAAACGGCACAGGCAAAAAATACAGCTATGAAATTGTGGGGTGTAATCAGCAGCCCATGGGAATGCCGTGACGGCCCAGCAGGGCGCGGATCTTGACCATGGGATCGATGATGCTGGAAACGCTCTTGTCGTGGTTGATGGCGGCGATGAAGTAGGCGGTGTACTTGGACACGTCCACGTCGTGGTACCATTCACGCTCCAGCAGTTCGGGCATGCGGTAGGTCAGGTTGGTGCCCAGAACCGCGGCCACGATGCCGTCCTTGTAAGCCTTGTCGAACTTGTCCAGACCGGCGGTGAACAGCGGGAAGGTGGCGTAAGTGAAGATCTTGCGGGCGCCGCGCATCTTCAGGCCGTAGGCAATGTCCAGCATGCTCTCGCCGGAAGCGATGATGTCGTCGGCGATGAAGACGTCCTTGCCTTCCACACTCTCGCCCAGGTATTCATGGGCGACGATGGGGTTGCGGCCGTTGACAATCTTGGAATAGTCGCGGCGCTTGTAGAACATGCCCAGGTTGCAGCCCAGCACGCTGGAATAGTACATGTTGCGGTTCATGGCGCCTTCGTCGGGAGAAACGACCATGAAATGCTCCTTGTCAAAGCGGACATCGGGCACGTGATGCAGCAGGCACTTCAGCACCTGGTAGGTGGGCATGACGTTGTCAAAGCTCATGGTGGGCACGGCGTTCTGCACGCGGGGGTCATGGGCATCAAAGGTGATGATGTTCTTGACACCCACAGAGCGCAGCTGCTGCAGCGCAAAGGCGCAGTCCAGGCTTTCGCGGCTGACGCGGCGATGCTGGCGGCCGCCGTACAGGCTGGGCATGATCACGCTGATGCGGTGAGCACGACCGGAAACGGCCTGGATCAGACGCAGCAGGTTCTGGAAGTGATCGTCGGGAGAGAGATGGTTCTCGTACCCGAACAGTTTGTAGGTAACACTGTAGTTGCCCGGATCCACAAAAATAAAGATATCATCACCACGGGTCGAGGCCTTGACCAGGCCCTTGGCGTCACCGGACTGGAAACGCGGGCAATCGGAAGGGATAATAAAGGTATCCACATCCATACCGACTTCGCGGGCCCAGCGCACCAGATGGCCGTCTACCAGATTGGCCAGCTCTTCGGCACCGGGGCAGGCCAGAAGCCCCAGGTCGGCGATTGCATCCTCTTTCGCAAAAAAGTCACGGGGGCCAAGATTCATGTCAGCCATACGTTGCTCCTTCACTGAACTTTATACATATTTTGTGCGCTCATCGACGCATCATAACTCATCTTTATTTTATCACATGGGAACGGCGAAATCACCTGTCAACCGAGCTTTTTTTGTGCAATCTTTGATTTTCCGCACCTTGCACATCCCCTTTCGGGAGCCGCCTGAAAATTTCTGGTGTTTTTTACAAAAAATTTGCAAATTCGCCCATTTTCCCCTTGTTGTGCTGTCCCATAGACTCCCCTGTCCTGCCCCTTGCCTTGACAGTGCCGGGGCAGTGTGTTAGACTTTTCCTATCCGGTCTATTCTTTTAGACCAACTGATTTTGCTACTTGAAACTGATATACATAAGGAGCGATGAAAACGAAACCTTCACGCACCTCTCTGCTGGACGCCTGGCGCATACGCCGCACCGTCCGGCACTGGCATAAAAAGGAAAGGCGAAACGCCGTTCAGCATCGTCTTACCACCTATGCCCGCTCCCTTCCTTACTGGCACGAAACCGGCCAGTTCCTGTATGCCATCGGGTTCCTGGTGGAATACACCCTGATCCGGATAGCCCGCTCTCTGGGCTGGTTCGTGGTGCTGCTTCTGCGGGGCTTTGTCTCCCTGCTGGATATTCTGGTGCAGCCTCTTGCCGCCACCAACGCCGAGATCCACGCCCCCGTCTCGGTACGGGGGGTACTTCTGCACAGTTTTCTGTTGGCGGCAGCGGCGGGCGTCTTGGGATGGAGCGTATACACCGGGTTGGACCGCAGGTATGCCCTGCAGGTAGAAGTCAACGGCCAGACCGTCGGGTATGTGGAAAACGAGCAGGTCTTTGATGATGCCCGGGCCGCAGTGTATGAACGTGTGCAAAGTGCCCAGCGGGTCCTGGCTGATGCGGGACAGGAATCGGCCGAATCTGGGTTTGAAATCTGGCCCACCTACACCCTGACCACCGATTACGATCAGACCATGGGCCAGAGCGAACTGGTGGATGCGTTGCTGCTGGCTTCCGGCGGCGAATTGCAGGAGGCTACCGCCGTTTATCTGGACGGCACCCTGCAGTATGTGACCACCGAGGGCGACCACCTGCGCAGCTTTCTGCAAAGCTGTCTGATTCCTTATAAGCAGGTGGACAACCCCAACCAGCGGGTGGACTTTGTCCATGACGTTCAGCTGGTGGATGGCCTCTTCTTTGCGGATTCGGTGCAGTCCTACGGGGATGTGCTGGCCCAGCTGCGCGGGAACAGTGATCTTTTGAAAGTGCGTTCCATCGAGCGCCAGACCTACCAGGAGGAGATTCCCTACCCCGTGTACACCGAAGAATCCGCCGCCTATGAGTATGGCGAAACGGTGGTGCTGCAGTCCGGACAGAACGGCCTGCGGGAGATTACCCAGGATGTGACCACCGTGGACGGCATCCAGACCGACGTGCAGACGGTACAGGTCAAGAACCTGGAAGATCCGGTACCGGAACAGCGGGTCACCGGCACTCAGCTCAAAGACTACATGTACGGCAGCATCAATGGGTATGACTTCATCTGGCCGGCGCCCGGATACCGGCACATCAGCCAGTGGATGGTGGGCAGCCACACCGGCATCGACATTGCCGGGCCCAGTGGAACGCCCATTCTTGCGTCGGCTTCCGGCACGGTGGTGCAGACCTACACCTGGAACGGCATTGTGACCCGGGGTGACTGGAACAGCTACGGCAACTATGTTGTGATCGAACACGACGGCGGATACAGCACCCGCTATGCGCACCTCCTGCAGTTCATCGTCAGTGAGGGCGAGCACGTGGAGGCGGGCCAGGTGATCGGCTATATGGGCTCCACCGGCAACTCCACCGGTTCCCACCTGCATTTTGAGATGTACGGTCCTCAGGGCCGGTTCAGCGCCCACAAAGTGTTCCCGGATATTCCCACCTACAACAAATAAGCTGCCTGCCCGGCAGCAGACAGCCAACAAAAAACCGCCCCTGACTTTCGTCAGGAGCGGTTTTCTTATTCAGTCAACGCTGAAACGGTCGGATCAGACCAGTTCCAGGATCGCCATTTCGGCAGCGTCGCCGCGGCGCAGACCGGTGCGGATGATGCGGGTGTAGCCGCCGTTACGGTCGGCATACTTGGGACCATACACATCGATGACCTTCTTGGCAACATCTTCCTTGGTGATGTAGCTGAAGATCTGGCGCTTGTCGTGCAGATCGCCGGCCTTGCTCAGGGTGACCATCTTCTCGGCCATGGAGCGAACCTCCTTAGCGCGGGTAACGGTGGTCTCGATCTTGCCGTTCTCGAACAGATAAGTGACCATAGCGCGCAGCATCGCCTTGCGGCTGTCGGTGGCGCGGCCAAGCTTTCTAGTACCGGGCATTCTGTTTCACTCCTTTATCAGTTGTCGTCGTCTTTGGTGAGCATGAAGCCCAGGCTGTCCAGTTTCGCCATGACTTCTTCCAGGCTCTTGCGGCCAAGGTTACGCACCTTCATCATGTCGTCCTCACTCTTGTTGATGAGGTCGCCCACGGTGTTGATGCCGGCGCGCTTGAGGCAGTTGAAGGAACGGACACTCAGGTCCAGCTCTTCAATGGTCATCTCCAGCGCCTTTTCCTTGCCCTTCTCATCGTTTTCGACCATGATTTCGGTCTCGGCGGCTTCATCACACAGGTTGACGAACAGATTCAGGTGTTCGGTCAGCACACGGGCAGCCAGGCTCAGAGCCTCCTGCGCGTTGGTGGTGCCATCGGTCCAGACCTCGATGGTCAGTTTATCAAAGTCGGTGATCTGGCCTACACGGGTGTTTTCCACCGTGTAGTTGCACTTGAGCACCGGAGTATAGATGCTGTCCACAGGCAGGGTGGTGACATCGTTCTTCTCGATGAGCGCCTGCTTGTTGCGCTCGGCGGGAACATAGCCACGGCCCTTGTCGAAGGTCAGCTCCATGACGAGCTTGGCTCCTTCGCCCAGAGTGGCAATGTGCCATTCGGGGTTGAGGATTTCCAGGTCGTCGCCCTGCTTGATGCTGCCGGCGGTGACTTCGCACGGACCGGCGGCTTCCACGCGGACGGTCTTGGGGCCGTCGCCATAGATCTTGGCGGCGACGCCCTTGAGGTTCAAAACGATCTCGGTCACGTCCTCGCGCACGCCCTCGATGGTCGAGAATTCATGCACGACGCCGTCGATCTTCACACTGGTGACCGCCACGCCGGGCAAGCTGGAGAGCAGCACACGACGCAGGCTGTTGCCCAGCGTGGTGCCGAAGCCGCGCTCCAGAGGTTCCACCACGAACTTGCCGTAACGGCCGTCGGGCGAAAGGTTGGCCATCTCGATCTTGGGGCGTTCAATCTCCATCATAAAAACCCTCCTTGATCAGCCGGCCCGCCATAAATACGCGGAGCCGGTTTTGGTGAAAAAACGGTATGGCAGAGGATTACTTGGAGTACAACTCGACGATCAGGTGTTCCTGGACCTCGTAATCGATGTCGCTGCGTTCGGGCAGCTTGGTGACGACGCCCTTCAGGGAGCCGGTCTCACGGCTCAGCCAGGAAGGCAGAGCAACGACGGGAGCATCAGCGCCGGTCAGCTTGGAGAACTTTTCGATCTTGCGGCTGGACTCGCACACTTCGACCACATCACCGGCCTTGACCTGGTAAGAAGGAATGTTGACCTTCTTGCCATTGACGGTGAAGTGAGCGTGGCTGACCAGCTGGCGGGCATCACGGCGGGTGGAAGCAAAGCCCAGACGGAACACGACGTTGTCAAGACGGCATTCCAGCATCTGGAGCAGGTTTTCACCGGTCTGGCCCTGACGGCGTTCGGCTTCGTTGAAGTAGTTGGCGAACTGCTTCTCCAGAACACCGTAGATGAACTTCAGCTTCTGCTTTTCCTTCAGCTGAGTGGCGTACTCAGACTGCTTCTTGCGGAAGTTGCCGGTGGTGTTGCGGGTGGTATTCTTCTTGGCATAGCCCATGACGGCGGGAGAAATGCCGAGAGCTTTGCAACGCTTTGCGATAGGCTGCGTATTCTTAGCCATAATTCAGTATCCTCCTTCCATCAGACGCGGCGGCGCTTGGGCGGGCGGCAGCCGTTGTGCGGGATCGGGGTCACGTCGCGGATCAGGGTGACCTCCAGGCCAGTGGCCTGCAGAGCGCGGATGGCGCTCTCACGGCCGGAACCCGGGCCCTTGACGTAGACCTCGACGGTCTTCATGCCATGCTCCATCGCGGCCTTGGCGGCCACTTCGGCAGCGCTCTGGGCGGCGTAAGGAGTGCTCTTGCGGGAACCACGGAAGTTCAGGGTACCCGTGCTGCACCAAGAAATGGTGTTGCCCTGCGTGTCGGTGATGGTGACGATGGTGTTGTTAAACGTGCTCTGGATATGAGCAGCACCGGCGCTGACGTTTTTACGCTCTTTGCGCTTGGTGCGGGTCTTAGCAGTTGCTTTCGTAGCAGCCATTTACAGTTCCTCCTTACTTCTTCTTGTTCGCGACGGTGCGCTTCGGACCTTTGCGGGTACGCGCATTGGTCTTGGTGCGCTGGCCGCGCACAGGCAGGCCCTTGCGATGGCGGATGCCACGGTAGCACTGGATTTCAGTCAGACGCTTGATGTCCAGCGCAACGTTGCGGCGAAGATCGCCTTCCACGATGATATTGTTCTTGTCGATGTAGTCACGGATCTTGGCTTCATCTTCGGCGGACAGATCCTTGACGCGGATGTCCGGGTTAATCCCGGTGCCGGCGAGAATCTCGTCAGCAGTACTCTGACCGATACCGTAGACATAGGTCAGACCAACCTCGATCCGCTTCTCGCGAGGCAGATCAACACCAGCAATACGTGCCATAAAGCACCTCCATAAATAACATCCCATGTCCTGTGTCGGGGCCTGCGCCGGGAATCTACGCACTTGGCCCCCAAGCGTTTTGGGTACGGTTTCCGGGGGGAGTCCCCCGGACCTTTAGCCCTGACGCTGCTTATGCTTGGGGTTGATGCAGATGACCATCACGCGGCCTTTGCGCTTGATGACCTTGCACTTTTCGCAAATGGGTTTCACGGAAGGTTTTACCTTCATGATGTTAACCTCCTTCTATGACACAAGGCGTTTACTTGGAACGCCAGGTGATCCGGGCTTTGGTCAGGTCGTAGGGCGACATTTCCATGGTGACCTTGTCGCCGGGCAGGATGCGGATGAAGTTGGTCCGCAGTTTGCCGGAGATGTGCGCCGAAACCGTGTGGCCGTTGGGCTTGCCCTCTTTGTTGAGCAGCTCGACCTTGAACACGGTATTGGGCAAAGCCTCACGCACGACGCCTTCTACTTCGATGACATCTTCTTTAGACAAGCTGATTGCCTCCTTGAAGGGTTCATTCAGCGGGATGCGCCGCATCATAGGCGGCGATCGCCTCACTGAGCAGTTGATCGCTTTTCAGAAGCTCGTTTGCCAGAACGGTGGCGGTGGGTGCCACATGCCGGGCTTTTTTGCGTTTGGGTGCGGCCAATGACCGCTTGCTCCCGTTGGCCAGCCACAGCATGCAGCCCTCGGCAGCCACCACGGCGAAGGTACGGGTCTTATCGCGGCCCGCCTTGGAGCGCACCAAACGGCCTTTTACAAAGTCCATTCGGGTTCCTCCCAGCCGTGGGTCAGGATTTCGGGACCGTCCTTGGTGATGAGAACCGTGTGCTCAAAATGAGCAGCCAGTCCCCCGTCACAAGTCTTGACCGTCCATCCGTCTTTCAACGTCTTTACCGCGTACTTGTACTGGTTCACCATCGGTTCGATGGCGATGCACATGCCGGGAACCAGGCGCGGGCCGCGGCCCGGGGTGCCATAGTTCGGAACTTCGGGATCCTCGTGCAGCTCCTTGCCGACACCATGGCCGACAAAGGAACGCACCACCGAGAAACCGTTTTCTTCCACGTAGCTCTGCACCGCGTGGCCAACGTCCCCGATCCGCGCGCCGGCCTGGGCCGCGGCAATGCCGCGGTGCAGGCTTTCGCGGGTAACATCCAGCAGCCGCTGGGCTTCCTTGTCCACCTTGCCGCAGGCAAAGGTGCAGGCGTTATCGCCGTTGAAGCCGTCGATCTTGCACCCGGTATCGATGGATACGATGTCGCCGGGGCGGATCTTCTGTTCGCGGCTGGGGATGCCGTGGATCACGGTATCGTTGACGCTGATGCAGGCGGTGGCCGGGAATCCGTACAGATGCAGGAAGTTCGGTCTTGCGCCATGGCGCACGATAAAGTCGTAGATGATCTTGTCGATCTCCGCCGTGGAAATGCCGGCCTCGATCGCTTCGCCGCCCGCCTTGAGCGCCGCCGCGCTGATGGCGCAGGCGCGACGCATTTTCTCGATCTCGGCAGCGTTTTTGATTTGGATCATGGGTGCGTTATGCCTCCAACTCTTTGAGGATCAGCGCAGTGGTGCCCTCGATGGAGCCCTGATCCGGGATCTCCACCAGTTTGCCGCGTTCGCGGTAGAAGGCCACAAGAGGCTCGGTCTGTTCGTGATACGCTTTCAAACGGTCCAGCACGGTGGCGGGCTCGTCATCCTTGCGGATAACCAGTTCCCCGCCGCACCGATCGCAAACGCCCGGCTTGGCGCTGGGCTTGTTCTTGATATGGTAGCTGGCGCCGCATTTCGCGCAGACGCGTCGGCCGCTCATACGCTCCATGATGGCTTCGTCAGCAACGGTCAGGTTCAGAACCTTGTCGATTTCCACGCCCATGGCTTCCAGGGCTTCGCCCTGTGCAATGGTGCGCGGCATACCGTCCAGGATGAAACCGCCGGCGCAATCAGGCTGCGCCAGACGTTCCTTGACAATGCCCACAATGACATCGTCGGGAACCAGCGCGCCTGCGTCCATAAAGCTCTTGGCTTTCAGACCCATCGGGGTGCCGTCCTTGACGGCGGCACGCAGGATGTTGCCGGTGGAAATGGTGGGGATACCCAGTTTATCGCAAAGAATCTCTGCCTGGGTGCCTTTGCCGGCACCGGGGGCGCCCAAAAGGATCAGTTTCATATGTCGTTTCCCCTTTCCTGTCGGCTGCCGTTTGGCAGCCATCCGCTGTTATTCCAAAAAGCCTTTGTGATGACGTGCGGTCATATAGCCTTCCAGAGAACGGGCGGTGTCAAGGGCGACGCCGACCACGATCAGCAGGCTGGTACCGCCAAGCTGGATCGAGATGTGGGTAAGGTCACCCAGCACAATGGGCAGGCCCGCGACAACAGCCAGGAAGATGCCGCCGATCAAGGTGATCTTCTGCAGGGTCTTGGTGATGAAGTCGCTGGTGGGCTTGCCGGGACGAATGCCCGGAATGGTGCCGTTGTTCTTGCGCAGCTGGTTGCTGATGTCGATGGGGTTGTACTGGATCGCAACATAGAAGTAGTTGAAACCGATGATCAGCAGCACGTACGCCACCAGATAAACGGGGCTGGTGTAGTTGAACACCTGGAAGAAGATGTTGTCGGTCCAACCCAGGAAGCTGCCAATCATGTTGGGCAGGCTGCACAGCGTCATGGCGAAGATGACGGGCATAACGCCGGACATATTCACCTTGATGGGGATGTAGCTTGCCTGGCCGCCGTACATCTTGCGGCCGACCACGCGCTTGGCATACTGAACCGGGATGCGGCGCTCCGCGTTGGTCAGGATGACCACGAAGATAACCGCCACAATGGCCAGCACCAGAATGACCGGCAGCAGGATGTAGTATCCGCTGGAGGTCTGGGCTGCGGCGAGAACGCCCTGGACCATGGTCAGCACGCGGGACCAGTTGGCCACGATGCCGGCGAAGATCAGCAGGGACACGCCGTTGCCGATGCCCTTGGAGTCAATCTGGTTGCCCATCCAGGTAACCAGCTGGCTGCCGGCGGTGAAGCACAGGATGATGACGATGGCGGAGAAGATTCCGGCAAAGCCGTCGGTGTACTCCAGCGCAGAGCTGCGGCGCAGGATGAAGTAGTAGGCGATGGACAGCATCAGGCCGATGCCGCAGCCCACATAGTTGGTGATTCGGGTCAGCTTGCGCCGTCCCTCCTCCCCTTCCTTGGAAAGGTTCTCCAGGTAGGGAATGGCGACAGTCAGCAGCTGTACGATAATCGAAGCGTTGATATACGGCTGAACGCCCAACGCAAAGATCGCGCACTGGCTGAGCGCGTTACCGGACATCATGTCCAGGTAGGTCAGCATGCTGCCGGTGGTGTCGAACATATCTTTGAGATTGCCAGCGGTGATATAAGGTACCGGAATCGCACAGCCCAGACGGAAGATCACGAGGATCAGCAGCGTAAACAGAAGGCGCTTGCGCAGGTCTTCGATCTTCCAGGCATTGCGGAACGTTTCGAACACCTTAGATCACCTCAGCTTTCCCGCCTGCCTTTTCGATTTTTTCCTTGGCAGAGGCCGTGTAGGCCGCGACCTTGACATTGACCGCTTTGCTCAGCTCGCCGTTGCCCAGGACCTTGACACCGTCCAGGGTGCGGGAGATGATGCCCTTTTCCAGCAGGGCGGCGGCGTCAACGGTAGCGCCGGCCTCAAACTTTTCAAGGTCGGAAACCTTGATGGTGACATACTTGGTAGCGAAAATGTTGTTGAAGCCGCGCTTCGGCAGACGACGCTGCAGCGGCATCTGGCCGCCTTCGAAACCGGCCTTCTTGACGCCGGAACGGGCTTTCTGGCCCTTGTGGCCGTAGCCGGCAGTCTTACCATTGCCGGAACCCGCGCCGCGGCCCTTGCGGGTGACGGCCTTGCGGGCGCCCTTGGGCGCGTTCAGTTCATGAAGCTTCATGCTTGCACCTCCATTACAGCTTGGTCACAACGACCAGGTGAGAGATCTTGGCGATCTTACCGGCAGTAGCGGCGTTGTCAGGCTGTTCGACAACGTCACCCGGACGATGCAGGCCCAAAGACTTCGCGACGGAAATCTGCTCTTTGCCGCGGCCGATCAGGCTCTTGGCAAGACGGATGCTCAGTTTTTCCATGATTCAGCGCCCTCCTTAGCCCAGGATCTCGGCGACGGTCTTGCCGCGCTTGGCAGCAACAGACTCGGCGTCGGTCAGACCGCACAGGCCGGCGAAGGTCGCGGCGGTAACGTTGATCGGATTGTTGGAACGCAGGCTCTTGGTACGGATGTCCTTGATGCCGGCGCATTCCAGAACCGCACGGACCGGGCCGCCGGCGATAACGCCGGTACCGGGAGCGGCGGGACGCATCAGCACGCGGCCAGCGCCAAATTCGCCGACGATCTCGTGCGGGATGGTGGTGCCCTTCAGAGCGATCTTGTGCATGTTCTTCTTGGCAGCACCCTCGCCCTTGCGGATAGCCTCGGGAACTTCGCCGGACTTGCCGACGCCGTAGCCGATGTTGCCCTTGCCGTCGCCGACGACGATCAGGGCGGCGAACTTCATAACGCGGCCGCCCTTGACGGTCTTGGAAACGCGGTTGATGGAGACGACCTTGGTGATCATGCCGTCATCTTGTTCTCTGTTTCTCTGCATGGCCATGTTCGATCCCTCCTTACAGTTTCAGACCGGCTTCGCGGGCGCCCTCAGCGAGAGCCTTCACGCGGCCGTGGTAGACGAAACCGCCGCGGTCATAGACCACTTCGGTAATGCCCTTGTCCAGGCATTTCTTGGCGATGGCGGCGCCGACCTTCTTGGCGGCCTCGACGTTGCCGCCGTAGTCCTCAAAGTCCTTGTCCAGGGTGGAAGCCGCTGCCAGAGTCACGCCGGCAACGTCATCGATGACCTGAACGTAGATGTGCTTGGCAGAGCGGAAAACATCCAGACGAGGACGCTCGGCCGTGCCGCTGATCTTGCCGCGGACGCGGCGGTGACGGCGAAGACGAGCTTCGTTCTTATCAGCCTTGTTGACCATAATGTTTCTCCCCTCCTATTATTTGCCTTTACCGGCTTTGCCTTCCTTGCGGATGACATACTCGCCAACGTAGCGAATGCCCTTGCCCTTGTAGGGTTCCGGCGGACGCTTGCCGCGGACTTCGGCGGCAAACTGACCGACTTCCTGCTTGTCGATGCCGACGATGCTGAAGTGCAGAGCGTCCTTGACCTCGATCTGGATGGTGTCGGTCTCTTCGACGTTGACCGGGTGAGAGAAGCCCAGGGTCAGGGTCAGGGTCTTGCCCTGCTTGGCGCAGCGGTAGCCGACGCCCTGGATTTCCATATCCTTGCGGAAGCCTTCGGTCACGCCAACAACCATGTTGTGGATGTTGGTACGGGTCAGGCCGTGCAGGCTGCGGGCCTGTTTTTCGTCATTGGGGCGGGTAACCAAAATTTCATTGCCCTCGACCTTGACGGTCATCAGGGGATGATATTTGGAATGCAGGGTACCCTTGGGGCCTTTCACGGTGATGTTGTGTTCGGCCTCGTCGATCTTCACATCAACACCCGCAGGAATGACGATGGGTTTTCTTCCAATTCTCGACATTGTCTTCTAGCCCCTTTCTTACCACACAAAGGCGAGCACTTCACCGCCGACATGGGCAGCGCGGGCAGCCTTGTCGGTCATGACGCCTTTAGAGGTGGAGATGATCGCGGTGCCCAGGCCCTTCATGACCTTGGGCATATCCTCGCAGTTGGTGTAGATACGCAGGCCGGGCTTGGAAACGCGCTTCAGGCCCGCGATGACCGGCGCACCGTTTTCCTGGTACTTGAGGGTCAGGGTGATAACGCCCTGCTTGCTGTCCTCGGTCACTTTCATACCCTTGATGTAGCCCTCATCAACCAGGATCTGGCAGATTGCCTTCTTCAGGTTGGAAGCAGGAACGTCCACGGAAGGGTGTTTGGCAGTGCTGGCATTGCGGATGCGGGTCAGCAGGTCCGCGATAGGATCGGTGATTTGCATGCCACTAACCTCCTTAGGTTGTGTTAAAGATGTTGTTGTTACGTCTTTTCCTGTCTCTGATTACCAGGAAGCCTTCTTCACGCCGGGGATCTCGCCTTTGTAGGCCAGCTCACGGAAGCAGATACGGCAGATGCCGTACTTGCGCAGATAGGCATGGGGACGGCCGCAGATCTTGCAGCGGTTGTACGCACGGGTGGAGAACTTGGCCGGGCGCTGCTGCTTGATCTTCATAGAAGTTTTTGCCATTGGTTTTCTTCCTCCCCTTCTCAGTTGGCGAACGGAGCGCCCAGAGCCTTCAGCAGCTCCTTGGCTTCTTCGTCGGTCTTGGCCGTGGTGACAAAGCAGATGTCCATGCCGCGGATGGCGTCGACCTTATCGAAGTCGATTTCCGGGAAGATGATCTGCTCCTTCAGGCCGAAGGCGTAGTTGCCGCGTCCGTCGAAGCTGTTGCCGGAGATGCCGCGGAAATCGCGGACACGGGGCAGAGCCACGTTGAACAGGCGGTCGACAAACTCATACATGCGCTCGCCACGCAGGGTGACCTTGGCGCCGATGGGCATGCCCTGGCGCAGCTTGAAGTTAGCCACGCTCTTCTTGGCCTTGCAGACAATGGCCTTCTGGCCGGTGATCTGTCCCAGGTCAGCGACGATGGCGTCGATGACCTTGGCGTTTTCCTTCGCCTCGCCGGCGGCCACGTTGATGATGACCTTATCCAGCTTGGGGATCTGCATCACGCTCTTGTAGCCGAACTTCTTGTTCAGGGCCGGAGCGATCTCGTTGACATACTGTTCTTTCAAACGTGCCATGATTCAAACTCCTCCCTTACAGTTCGGCGCCGCACTTGCGGCAGATGCGGACGTTCTTGCCGTCCTTGACGGAATGGCCCACGCGGGTGGCCTTGCCACACTTGGGGCACACCGGCATGACCTTGCAGGCGTAGATAGCGCCCTCGGCCTTGACGATGCCGCCCTGCTCGCCTTGGCGGCGGGGCTTGACATGCTTGGTGACCATGTTCAGGCCTTCGACAATAACCTTGCCCTCTTTCGGGGAGGTCTGCAGGACCTTGCCGGTCTTGCCCTTGTCCTTGCCGGAGATGATCATAACGTTGTCGCCGGTTTTAACATGAAGAGTGTTCATTCTATTAAAACCTCCTTACAGCGATTCGGGAGCCAGGGACAGGATCTTGGTGTAGCCGGCGTCGCGCAGTTCGCGGGCGACGGGTCCAAAGATACGGGTGCCCTTGGGGCTCTTGTCAGCCATGACGATGACGGCGGCGTTCTCATCAAAACGGATGTAAGAACCGTCGTCACGGCGCAGGCCATGCTTGCTGCGGACGATAACGGCCTTGACCACATCGCCCTTCTTCACGGTGCCGCCGGGGGCAGCCTTCTTGACGCTGCACACAACGACGTCGCCGATGTTGGCATATCTCTTACGGGTACCGCCCAGTACACGGAAGCACATTAACTCCTTGGCACCGGTGTTGTCGGCAACTTTGAGATAAGTTTGCATCTGAACCATCTTTCAGGTCCTCCTTTCAAAGTACCAGGCTGATTATTTCGCTTTCTCGATGATCTTCACCAGACGCCAGTTGACGTCCTTGGAAAGCTTGCGGGTCTCCATGATCTCGACGCGGTCACCGATGCCGGCCTCGCCGTTCTCGTCATGGGCCTTGAATTTCTTGGTGCGCTTCATGATCTTTTTGTAGAGGGGGTGCTGGACGCTGTCCTTGACGGCGACAACGATGGTCTTGTCCATCTTGTCGGACACGACGACGCCCACACGGCTCTTTCTCAGATTACGTTCCATGTTTTACCCTCCCTCTTACGCGTTCTTCGCGTTCTTTTCCGCCATGATGGTCATCACGCGAGCGATGTCCTTCTTGACGGTCTCGATGCGCAGCGGGTTTTCCAGCTGGTTGATGGCGTGCTGAAAGCGCAGGTTGAACAGTTCCGCTTTCAGATCTTTGAGCTGCTTTGCCAGCTCAACATCGGTCATTTCGCGCAGTTCAGTGGCTTTCATTCAGCGTCGCCCTCCTTCACAGTGTCGATTTCTTCGCGCTTGACGAACTTGCAGCGCACCGGCAGCTTGTGAGAGGCCAGGCGCAGAGATTCACGCGCGGTCGCCTCATCAACATCAGCGATTTCAAACAGCACACGGCCGGGCTTGACAACGGCCACCCAGTATTCCGGGCTGCCCTTGCCGGAGCCCATGCGGGTGCCGGCCGGCTTTTCGGTAACAGGCTTGTCCGGGAAGATCTTGATCCAGACCTTGCCGCCACGCTTGATATAACGGGTCATGGCAACACGGGCTGCCTCGATCTGGTTGGAAGTGATCCATGCCGGCTCCAGAGCCACCAGGCCGTACTGGCCCTGGTTGACCTTGTTGCCACGCATGGCCTTGCCGGTCATGCGGCCGCGCTGAACGCGGCGGTATTTAACACGTTTCGGCAGTAACATTACTGTTTGCCTCCTTCCTTCTTGGCAGCGGTCTTGGCGCCCTTCAGGATCTCACCCTTGTAGATCCAGACCTTGACGCCGACCTTGCCGTAGGTGGTGTTGGCCTCAGCGAAGCCGTAGTCGATGTCAGCACGCAGGGTCTGCAGGGGGATGGTGCCTTCGTGGTAGCTTTCCACGCGGGCGATGTCGGCGCCAGCCAGACGGCCGGAGCAGGTGACCTTGATGCCCTTGGCAGGCACGCCGCCGCGGGGCTGCATGGCGTTGCGGATAACCTGCTTCATCGCACGGCGGAACGCGATGCGGCGCTCCAGCTGAGAAGCCACATCCTCAGCCACCAGCTGAGCGGTGGTGGAGGTGCCCTTGACTTCGACGATGTTCAGGTTGACGTTCTTGCCGGTCATCTTGGCGAGCTGCTTTTCCAGCTTGGCGCTCTCAGCGCCGCCCTTGCCGATGACGATGCCCGGCTTGGCGCAGAACACGTTGACCTTGACGCGGGGGTTGCCGGTCTGGCTGTCAACGGTACGCTCGATTTCAATCTTGGGGATACCGGCGGAATACAGCTGCTTCTTCAGCGTGGTGCGGATCTTGTGATCCTCCACCAGGGTGTCGCCGAAAGCCTGCTTAGAGGTAAACCAGCGGCTGTCCCAATCCTTGATAACACCCACGCGCATGCCGTGGGGATTGACTTTCTGGCCCATTTGTTTACCTCCTTACTCTTTCTCTTTCAGCACAACAGTCATATGGCTGGTGCGCTTGAGGATGCGGTACGCACGGCCCTGTGCGCGGGGCATGATACGCTTCAGCGTGGGGCCGGGGCAGACGTAGCATTCGGCAACGTACAGGCTGTTGCGGTCCATGTTGAAGTTGTTTTCGGCATTGGCCGCGGCCGAGTTGACCAGTTTCAGAAGGGGCTCGCAGGCCGCCTTCGGGGTATACTGCAAAATAGCCAGCGCTTCGTCCAGGGGCTTGTTACGGATGAGGTCCATCACGATCGAAACCTTGCGAGGACTGATGCGGGCGTAACGGAGAATAGCCCGTGCTTCCATCTTATGCTCCTCCTCTCTTATTTACCGGTGGTCTTGCCGCCGGCGTGACCCGAGAACTTACGGGTCGGGGCGAACTCGCCCAGCTTGTGACCAACCATATCTTCGGTGACGTAAACGGGCACATGCTTGCGGCCGTCATGCACAGCGAAGGTGTGGCCAACGAACTCCGGGAAGATGGTGGAGGCGCGGCTCCAGGTCTTGACGACGCTCTTCTTGCCGCTTTCGTTCATGGCTTCGACTTTCTTCATCAGAGAAGGCAGGACGTAAGGGCCTTTTTTGGTGCTGCGAGACATAGTACTTTACCTCCCTTAACCTTTGGCGCGCTTGACGATGAACTTGTCGGAGCGAGCATGATGTTTGCGAGTCTTGAGGCCCAGAGCCGGCTTGCCCCACGGGGTGCGCGGGCTGCTGTGGCCGACCGGGGCGCGGCCTTCGCCGCCGCCGTGCGGGTGATCGCAGGGGTTCATGACGGTGCCGCGGCTGCCGGGACGCACGCCCATGTGGCGCTTGCGGCCGGCCTTGCCCAGGTTGACGTTCTCATGGTCAAGGTTGGAAACCACGCCGATGGTCGCGATGCAGTTCAGCGGGACGTTGCGCATCTCGCCGGAAGGCAGACGGACCAGAGCGTAGCCGTTCTCTTTAGCCATCAGCTGAGCCATGACACCGGCGGAACGGACCAGCTGGCCGCCCTTGCCGGGATACAGCTCGATGTTGTGGATCATGGTACCGACGGGGATGTTCTCGAAGGGCAGAGCGTTGCCCGGCTTGATATCCGCGTGGGGGCCGGCCATGACCTTGTCGCCCACCTTCAGGCCATCGGGAGCCAGAATGTAGCTCTTGACGCCGTCTTCATATTCGACCAGCGCGATGAAAGCGGAGCGGTTCGGATCGTATTCCAGCGTCTGGACAGTGGCGGGGACATCAAACTTGTTGCGCTTGAAGTCGATGACACGGTACTTGACGCGGTTGCCGCCGCCGTGGTGACGGACGGTGATCTTGCCGGTGTTGTTGCGGCCGGCATGCTTCTTCTTGGGTTCCAGCAGGCTGCGCTCGGGTTCGACCTTGGACAGCACGCTGTAATCGGTAACAGTCATGCCGCGGCGGCCGGGCGTAGTCGGCTTGTACTTTTTGATCGCCATGGTAGTACTCCTTTTTAGTATCTTATGAATTTTTGTCGGGGTCATATCCCCATAGCTGAGCCTTCGGCAGGCTCGAAAGGATCAGGCGAAGTTGCCCGATCAGGTCATGCTGGTGAAGAACTCGATCTCCTTGGAGTCGGGAGTCAGCGTGACGATGGCCTTCTTGCTCTTGGCGGTGTAGCCGGCATGCAGGCCCTGGCGGCGGTACTTGCCGCGCACGGAAATGGTGTTGACCTTGGCGACCTTGACGCCGAACAGCTCTTCAACAGCGTTGGCAATGTCGACCTTGGTGGCGTCGGTAGCGACCTTGAAGGTGTACTTCTTGTCAGCGATACCGGCCATGGAATTCTCGGTGATGACCGGAGCGAGAACGATATCCTGTGCGAATTTCATCAGCCCAGTACCTCCTCAAGTTTCTTGGCCGCGTCCAGGCTGATGATCATCTTCTCGGCGTTGACAACGTCGTAGGTGTTCACGCTGGTAGCGGTGGTGGTTTTGACGCCCGGAATGTTGGCGGCGCTCTTGACGAACTTGGCGTCCACAACATCGTTGACAACCAGGTTCTTCTTGCCGGCGCCGACAGCAGCCAGCATGGCAACCACGGTCTTGGTCTTGTACTCTTCGACAGCCATCTTGTCCACGACGATCATGTTGCCGTTGGCAGCCTTGTCGGACAGGGCGCTGAGCACGGCCAGACGCTTGACCTTCTTGTTGATGCGGTAGCTGTAATCACGGGGCTTGGGGCCCAGAGCAACGCCGCCGTGGGTCCACTGCGGAGCGCGGATAGAGCCCTGACGCGCATGGCCGGTGCCCTTCTGACGCCACGGCTTGCGGCCGCCGCCACGGACTTCCTTGCGGATCTTGGTGTTCTGGGTGCCCTGGCGCTGGTTGGCCAGGAAGTTGACGACCGCCTCATGGACGGCCTTCTCGTTCGGGGTGATCCCGAAGACGGCGTCGGAAAGCTCAACGGTGGAAACTTTCTTGCCGTTCATATCGACGACATCAAATTTAGCCATTGTGTTTTCCTCCCTTACGCTTTGACGCTGTCGTGGATGGTAACCACAGAGCCCTTCGGGCCGGGGATGGCGCCCTTGACAGCGATCAGGTTGTTTTCAGCATCCACCTTGACGATGCTGAGGTTCTGCACGGTCACACGCACAGCGCCCATATGGCCGGGCAGCTTCTTGCCCTTGAACACACGGGACGGGGTGGAAGTGGAGCCGTTGGAACCGGCATGGCGGCTGACGGGGCCGGTGCCGTGGCTTTCACGCAGACGATGCTGGCCAAAGCGCTTGATAACGCCCTGGTAGCCCTTGCCCTTGGAAGTGCCAACCACGTCGACCTTGTCGCCGGCGGTGAAGACGTCAGCCTTCAGGATGTCGCCCACGTTCAGGGCGGCGATGTCGTCGAAGCGGAACTCACGCAGGGTGCGCTTGGCGGCGACGTCGGCCTTCTCGAAGTGGCCCTTGGCAGCCTTGTTGACTTTCTTGGCGGAAACTTCGCCGAAGCCAAGCTGGACAGCCTGGTAACCGTCGCTCTCAACGGTCTTCTTCTGCACGACGGTGCAGGGGCCGGCCTCGATCACGGTAACCGGGACAACCTTGCCGTTCTCGTCGAACAGCTGGGTCATACCCAGCTTCTTGCCGATGATACCTTTTTGCATTGTTTTTTCCTCCTAAAAAGGTTATTGGTTGGTGGGGGTCAACGGTGCCTCCATCAACATGACCTCTCCGCGGTCATTCATCTTGGTCTTGCTGCTTGCCTTGACGCCGCGCTTTGCCGGCGGTCAACGTTCACGGCCGTTCGGACCGGCGTGAGAGCAGCGTATATATAAGGTTTACAGCTTGATTTCGATGTCGACGCCCGCGGGGAGCTGCAGGCTCATGAGAGCCTCGACCGTCTTGTTGGACGGCTTCAGAATGTCGATCAGACGCTTGTGGGTGCGGGTCTCGAACTGCTCACGGCTGTCCTTGTACTTGTGGACAGCACGCAGAATCGTGACGATTTCCTTGTCGGTGGGCAGGGGGATCGGGCCGGACACGCGGGCGCCGGTGCGCTTCGCGGTTTCCACGATCTTGGCTGCCGCCGCATCGATCAGGGATGCATCGTAGCTCTTCAAACGAATTCTGATTTTCTCTTTGACTGCCATTACTTTCGCCTCCTAATTTAGTGTTGCCTTAGGCGAGCCGATAAATTACACACGCTTCCGGGTGTTCAATCTCTTCGCATGACAAAATCCGGTGAACCGCTAGGCAGTTCTCCCGGAAAGAATCCTCGCAAAGCATAGTTGGACATTGGTCCGTGCCGCAGAATGCAGCGCCGTACGTATCCCTTCGCATCCGTAATTCTTTCGCCCGGTTCTAAGATCGGACATACTCCGCGGAAAAACCCGCATCCTCTTGTTGGGCACAAGAAGTGCGGCAACCTCCCGCATCAACGCATATCGCCGGCTGTGATGAACGGATGTTCATCACACACCGTTCGCAGCCATGGAGTAGTATATCACACGTTGCCGTGTGTTGCAAGTGTTTTTTCGGCCATTTTCCAAATTTTTTTGAAAAAATTCTGCGTTTTGCCGAAAGAAGAGGCCCATCCGGTCAGAATGGCGCTTCCGCTTCGGCCACACGCCAGCCGTCGGCCGTGGGAACCAAGTGTACAGGTGCATAATACAACCTTCCCTGCCCTTCGTCAAGAGGGTTTCCCTCGTCGTCCGTCACGCAGACGCAGACGGCGGCAAAGCGAAGGCTGCCGTCCGGCTGCTCTTCCGGTTCGGTACAGGTGAGGCCCGACTGAGGGATGATGTGATCGAAGGCATAGCCCTGGATCCACAATTCATCATCCGGCCCTTCCTTATAATAAGGTTCCTGCCCCATGGCGGATACCGCTTCGGGGGTATAGACGCTTTCCAGCCAGGATTTTAACCCGGAGTAGGTATCGAAACGCACACCGGAGGTCACCTTGACATAGTCGGTATTGTCCGGCAAAGGTTCGGTGGTAAATCCCTGCCCATTGGATTCCATCTGGTAATAGCACAGCGCCAGTGCACGGGCGGCATCATCCGCCAGGGCATCGGGAAGCTGGTAGGCCCGGCTGTCATAGGGCTCAGGCATGCCGGGCATGGTCACTGTAACCCGGCATACTTTCGTCCGGGGGATGGGCCAGGCTTCGGACAGGCAGAGTTCGGAAACATTGCGCTGCAGCCTGCCCTGGTCATCCTCCGACACATACGGATTCAGTATGCGCAGTTCCTCGGCAGAAAATCCGGTCTTTGCCGCCAGTTCTTCCCAGGTCAGCCCCTGCCAGTTGCCTATATAATAAAGAGGCTGGCTCTGTTGCGGCAGCGGACCGCCATCATACAGGGTGGCAGACACCTCCCGTTCCACCGTCACCTGTTCCCGCTGTACCGCGGGAGTGGCCTGTTCGGGAGTGGCGGCCGGTTGGGCCGTTTCTGCCGATACGATCAGCGAAGCCTCTTCCGTGGATGAGGACTGCGGCGCAGCCGTGCAGGCAGCCAACAGCAGCGCAGTCAAGGTAAGTGCCACCAGGCGGTGCCACAGATGTTTCTTCACTTTTCATGCCTCCCTTTTGTTTCAGATCATTCGGTTCCTGTCCGGGGCAGTTCCGCCGTATGCCAGCCATCCTCGGCCTTGACCCACAGGGTGGTGCCCTCCCAGGCCACGCCGGGATATTCACAGGGAATGACCTCGGCGCCGGTGGCGTCCAGCAGCCCCCATTTTCCGTCCCGGCAAATGGCGGCATAGCCGTTTTGCAGACAGGCAGCGTATTTGGGCGCGGTGGGATCCTCCGGGTTGTTGTATTCTCCCTGGGTGCCCCAGACGGCCGAATAGACCGCTTCGGTTTTCAGGTTGCCGTTCCGGTCCACATAGGCCCATTTTTCCCCGATCTGTACCGGGGCCAGATCCTCGTGGAAGAACCAGCCCGCCTGGACGGCACCGGGGACGTAGAAAGCGGAGTCGTCCTTGCTGATATACCAGTACAAGGCGCCCGTCTCATCCGGCACCGGGTCTCCGGGGAATGCGGGGTCGCCCTCCTCCCCTTCCTCATGGGCGGAGAACACCGGCAGGAGATCGCCGTAATCATCCCACAAGGTATCATCCATCGGGTATACATCGCCGGGCGTTCCCATACGGTACCAGCGCAGGGCGCTCAGATCCACGGCTGTGGTATCCCGGCCCGGGGAATCCAGATCGTAGAAGAACAGATCCCCCAATCCGCCGTGGCCGGGGCACAGGGCGCCGTCCCCCGCTTCGGTGAGCTGGGCAGAAAGGGCATCAAACTCTTCCCAGTCCATAGCCTGCTCCGGAAACCAGATCCAATGATCCTCCGCCCCGCAGCGGGAAACCGGCTCGGTGGACCGGCAGGGCAGCACCTCGGTGCCGTCGGCGCGCATAAGCCCCCACAGCCCGTTCTGGGACATGGTGAAGTATCCTTCACTGGGGGTGGAGGGCGTGGCGTCGTATTCCTCGATGATGCGGATCTCCTCATAGGGCAGACCGGGTTCCGGTGCGGCCGTGGGCGCTGGTGTGGCGGAAGTTCCGGCGGCGGGGCTTTCCTCCGCGGTGGCCGGCGTATCTGCGGAAGAAGTGGGGGCGGTACAGGCGGACAGCAGCAGTCCGGCCGCCATCGTCAGGCAGAGAAGGGTTCGGCGCATACAGGGGTCACGCTCCTTTTATCTAATCGGTAAGTGTCAGGCCGGCAGTCCCAGCTTATCCACCCGCCATCCGGTCTCGGTGGGGACCAGACGCACCTCGCTGATGCTGGCGGTATCGGGGGTATAGTCATACCCTTCCACACACCAGCCACGGAAATCCTCTTTTTCGATGGTCAGGGAGAGCTGCCAGAACCGCAGGCTGCCGTCCGGCTGCAGTTCCGGCTGGGTGTAGACTGTGCCACAGTGGGCAATGTTGCTGCCCCGGTCGCTCATGCCGAAAACGATGGTATCCTCCGGGCCCTGGTAGTAGGTTCCGAAGTTCCACGAACCATCCGTTGGCAGAGGGCCGCTGAGCATCTGGGCACAGCGGTCCGCCGAGAAAATGTTTCCCAGGTACTGTTCCAGATCGGTATACCGGGTGTACAAAGCACCGTCGGTGGAGACATAGTACCCTTGATCCTCCTGGGTTTCGCTGGGATCGATGCCGATGTGCATGCCGTAGTGTTCGTACAGGAAATCGTAGGCTGCCGCCATGGCGGCGGCTGCCTGCTCATCCAGCGCGGCGGGCACTGCATAGGTATTCACCATTTCGGTGCGGGTAAAGGCCACCCAGGGCGTCTCGATGGTCACATCCTGCATCTCGATCCGGGGCAGGGTGTACGAATCATCCAGGCAAAGGTTATAGTATCCGCCGCTGTAGTCATTGATTTCCGGGTCGGGGTTCATCGCCCGGAACTGCTCCCAGGGGATGTTATAGGCTTCGGCGGCTTCTTCCAGGGTGCCGGGCCAGTAATTGATTTCCAGGTGGACCGTTTCCGGCCAGTTGACCTCCTCATACAGATCCAGCTTTCCCGGTGCATAAGAAAAGTTCGGGGCATTTTCCGGCATATTGGCCAGCCAGGTTTCCAGAGAAACCGGCGCATAGGACGGTGATGGCGCGGGGGTCAGTTCTGGGGTCGGTGCCGGGGTAGAGGCAGGCGTCGGCGCCGGGGTGGAGCCGGGGTCCGATGCAGAAGGTTCACCGGTGCAGGCACACAGCAGCCCGGCGGCAAGGGTCAGGGACAGGCAGGCAAGGCAGGCGCGCATGGGACATTCCTCTTTTCCCGGCTGCTCCTGCAAGGACAGCGGAACAGCCTTTGTTTCTTATCCCCAGTATAGCATAAAGCGCGTTCCTTTCCCACCAAAAGACGAGAAAAGAACGCGCTTTTTTACAGATGTATCCTACTTGTATCCGGTTGCCTATTTCACCCGCAGCTGTTCTTCCAGACCGGGGCGCGGGGTGACATACACGGTGGTATACACCTCATACAGAACCATGCCCGGTTTGGCGCCGTTGGCCTTCCAGATATTTTTCACCTCGGTGGTATCCACCGGCACCTTGGCCCCGCCGTTCTGGCTGGAATGGAGCACCGCCAGTTCGGCCGCCTCCTCCTTGGTGGTGTCGGGGATGTCCTCGCCCCGGCTCATGACCACGGCATGGCTGCCGGGGGCTTTTTGCACATGGAACCACAGGTCCTTGCCCCGGGCGGTGTGCAGGGTGAGCTTGTCATTCTGGGTATTGTTGCGGCCCACCAGGATTTCAAAGCCGTCGCTGGAGCGGTAGCGCAGGAAATCGGCGGGTTTCTGCCGCTTGTCCCGCTGTTTGAAGTATTTCAGGTAGCCCTGGCTCTTCAATTCGGCCCGGATCTCATTGAGGGCCTGCTCCCCGGGGGCGGATTCCACCTCATACAGCACAGTGGCCAGATACTCGATCTCGGTTTCCCCTTCCACCAGCAGTTTCTTCAGCATTTCGCCGGCGGTCTGCTTCTTCTTATAGTCCTTGAAGTACTTCTGGGCGTTCTCGTTGGGGCCCAGGCGGGGATCCAGCCGGATAGTCATGGGCTCGCCGGTGTAGTAGTTTTCCACCGTGGCTTCCCGATCCCCCTTGTGGATGGCCCACAGGTTGGCCTGGAGCAGTTCGCCGCACAGGCGCAGGGTATCGGCCTTCTGGCTCTGGGCCTGCTCCTCCCGCCGGGCCGCCTGTTTGCGCACAGCACGCTCGTACATGTTGTGCACCGCCTTGTACAGTTCCCGGCTCTTCTGGCGCAGGCGCTCGGCCCGGTCCTTGGTGGCGTAGTAATCCTCCAGCATGACGCTGTAGGAAGGGTACTGGGTCAGCTGGGCCTTGCCGCCGTACTGCTGCGGCGCAAAGAAGCTGAACTCCACCGGCTTGAGGGAACCGTCCGCCTGGGGCAGCCGCACCGCCGTGGGGTGTCCCCCGGCGGCGTGCTCGGCTTTGAGGTCATCCAGCGCAGCACACAGGGCCTGCCGCTGCTCCTCGTTCAGGTCACAGGCGGCCAGGGCGGTCTCGCCGCCGAAGGCACGCCAGGCGGCCTCCCGCAGCACCACCGGGCCCACGCCCCCCACCGCCTTGCCCAGGGCCTGGGCCACGGGCAGGTCGGTCCGGCAAGCAGCCTCCACCACGGCTGCCCCGCTCACTGCCAGAAAATCCGGCTTGTTGGGCTTGGGCGGCAGAGTGTAGGGCAGGCCGGGCAGCAGCTGGCGGATCTCGCTGTCCTCAAAGTCCACCCGTTTGAGGGCGTCCACGATTTTGCCGTCCCGGAACAGCACCAGGTTGGAATACCGGCCCATGAGCTCGGCGGCCAGGGTGTTCACCACCAGGTCCCCCATCTCGTTGGTGCAGCGGAAGTCGAAGAAGACGATGCGGTCCCCCGGCTCCCGGCGCAGATCGATGAGGCGACCGCCGGTAAGGTGCTTGCGCAGCAGCATGCAGAAGCCCGGCGGGGTAAGGGGATTTTCAAAGGTTTCCTGGGTCAGGCAGACCCGGGCGGACCCGCTGCGGGCCGACAGAAGCAGACGATAGGTCTCGGTGCGGGTGCGCAGGGTGATGAGTACCTCGTCCCGGGTGGGTTCAAAGATCTTGTCGATCTTGGCATCCAGCAGCTTGTCCCGCAGCTCGGCGGCGACCAGGTCCAGGGTTGCGGCATCCAGTGCCATGGTTGTTCTCCTCTTTCCAAAAGACAGTTCTGCCCGGATGGCCAGGCAGATAAATCAAAGATAGGCAAACGGGTCGGTGTCGGCCAGGGACAGGGTGATGCGCACCTCGTCCGGCAGGGCGGCGGCCAGATGTTCGGCCAGCACCCGGGTGACCGGATGTTCGGTGGCCCAGTGTCCGGCCACCACCAGACCGATGCCCTTCTGATGGGCCAGCAGGGCAATGTGATGGGCGGCCTCCCCGGTGACCAGGCAGTCGGCCCCCAGGTCGATGGCCTCCTGCAGGTAGCTGCCCCCTGCCCCGCTGACTTCCGCCAGGCGGGTCACGGGGTGATCGGCTTCCACATACTGGGGATGGGCTCCCAGGCGCCGGGCACACAGCTCAGCCAGTTCGGCGGCGGTGGTGGACTTTACGGTGCCGATGCGGCCGCAGCCTTCGGCAAAGGATTCGGTATCTTCCATGCCCAGAATTTCCGCCAAGGTATCGTTGACGCCGCCGGCGGTGGCATCCAGGTTGGTGTGCATGCAGATGGCGGAGATGCCATTTTTCAGCAGCAGCGCCGGCACATCGTCGGCGCCGATCTGCTTGAGGGGGTTGAAGATCACCGGGTGGTGGGACACGATGAGGTCACAGCCGCTGTCGGCAGCTTCCTTCACCACATCGGCGGTGATGTCCAACGCCACCGCCACGGCGCTTACCGGGCGGCCGGCATCCACCAGCAGGCCCACATTGTCCCAGCTGCAGGCCAGCTCCGGGGGTGCGAATTCTTTGAGAATCTGCAAAACTTGCTGTACGGTCACGGCCATTTTCCTGCCTCCACTTCTGCAATCAGGGCGTCCACCCCGTCGGCTTCCGGGCCGTCGGGCAGGCCCCTGCGGTATTTTTTCAGCTTTCCGGCCTGTTGGGCGCGGTATTCTTCGGCACCGGGCTGGCCCTGTACCAATCCGCACAGGCACCACAATCCGGTGGGGGTATGAGGGTTGCCGGTATAGCGGGCGTTCATAACAGCATACCAGCGCCCGGCGGCGTGGGCCAGGGTTTCCCCCTGCAGGGTAAAGCCTTTCACAGCCAGCCAGCGGCGCAGCAGGCTGTGTTTGGTGGTGGGCACCAGCACCAGGTTGTAGGCCGGATCGAAAACCCAGGGGGCGGCTTCCAGAATCTCCATGATGGTCTGGGCCCCCATACCGGCGATGACGATGTCGGTGACCTCCCCGGGGCGCAGCACCTCCAGCCCGGACCCCAGCCGGAACTGTACCTTGTCCCCGTAAGGGGCACAGGCACGGCGGGCCTTGGACAGCGGGTCGGGGCGAAGATCACATGCAAAAACCAGCGGGCAGCGTCCGCTGCCCGCCAGCCATGCACTGAGTTTGCCGTGGTCGCACCCGATATCCGCCGCAATGCCGCCGGGACGGACGAATTCAGCCGCCGCCGTCAACCGGGCGTCCAGGTGCGGTACCGACTTACTGCTTGGCAAAGTATTCATTGAGCTGGGCGACCAGAGTGTCGGGGTCCAGGCCATGGACGGCGCAGGCCTGCTCCACGGTTTCGCCGTGGGCAGCCATGCAGCCCAGGCAATGCATGCCGGCGTTCTGGAAGATGGGCACGCAGCCCTGGGCGGGGTCGTTCTTCAGGATGTCGATGATGATGGTATCTCTCTGAACAGTCATGGTAAATTCCTTTCCTGCAGCCGGGATTTCCCGGCTGGATGTTTGATTGTATCAGAACCGGCACAAGGCCGGATTCCGGCATAAAAAGATCAGGTCATCTGCCACTGGGCATACAGCCCGGCGCCCTGCAAAAGCACCAGGGAGGTGAGGCAGACGGTGGCCATCACGGCGGGCCGGGCCACGCTGCGGCGCACCGCAAAGGTGCAAGTACCGCCCAGCAAGATCAGGGCCAGGGGCAAAACCGGCAGCCAGTAGCGCCCCTGTACACCGAAGATGGTGGTGTAGTTGATGGGGGTCCAGCTGAGGGCCGCGAAGAAGGTCAGCCCCACCACCAGGGCCACAATGGCCCAGCCCCCGGCGCGCACACGCCCCGGCAGGGACGGCGCATCGGTGTGGGGCAGGCAGGCTGCCAGCAGGGTCAGCACAAGGCCCACGCCCAGCAGCCAGCTGACCGCAATGGGATAGACGATGGGTTCGCCCAGCACCGTGCCCAGCAGGCCCTGCAGCCAGGAGGCGCCCTCCGCACTCACCGAGCGCAGCAGCAGCTTGATGGTGCCGGGCAGGTTGCGGCAGATATAGCCGGCGGAGTAGGTGTAGATGGAGTCGCCGTTGGCCTGGACGCTGTCCACCAGCTGTTCGGGGGTCAGGCCGCCCCACATGTGGGTCAGCCGCCAGAACATCACCGGCAGGGCTACGCAGAGTCCCACCGCCAGCACGCCATAAAAGACCTTGCGCAGGCGGGGGCTTCTGTGTATTTTCCAGTATACAAGGGCCAGCAGGGCGGCGGCAATGACCACGGCAACGGCAGCGCGGGTCAGACCCACGTTGTCCACATCCCGGGTGGCATACACCAACGCGCCCAGGTTGAGGTTCACCCAGCCCAGCACCGCCAGCGCCAGAGCCAGCACCTTGACCAGAATGCCCGGGCGCACCTGCCATCCGGCCAGCGCCACGGTGGGCGCAGCGGGATGGCGGCGGGGGTCCAGATGGGCCGCCGGTACCATGAGCACCAGGGCGGGCACCGGCAGATAGATGGCCTTGGCCGGGCCGATGAGGAAGGCCAGAACCGCCAGCAGCACCAGTTCGGCGCGGCGGGCGGGACGCTGGCGCAGAGCGAAGCAGAGAGCGGTGAAGCAGAAGACCAGCCCCAGCACGGTGGCGTCGGCGGAAAAGCTGGCCGCCAGTTGCAAGGTCTGGGGCAGCAGGCTCACACAGGTCAGAAGGCCTTTCCACCGCTTGGGGGCCAGGGCCACCGCCAGTGCCGCCAGAATCAGGTAGACCAGCAGATTGCCCAGGCGCCCTGCCAGCAGCATACCGTGGAAGCCGCGGCCCAGCAGACGCGCCAGGGCCACCCCCAGGGTCTGCCCCAGGTACAGGGTGTGGTTGAAACTGCCGCCCACGGTGAACTCACTGGAAGTATCGGGCAGGCTGGAAACCGCCGTATCTCCCAGGTGGGAGAGATATTCCTTATAGGCAAAGATACCGATATCCCCGCTCTGGGCCGCGAAATACGGGGCGTCGCAGGAACGGACCAGCAGCCGCCAGCCGTCCTCTTCCCCGTTGGTCAGGGGCTGGCCCAGCAGCTCACTGGCTGCCTGGTAGCTGTTGGCCAGATGGGTGTATTCGTCGGGGCCCACCAGAGGCGGCGTCACCACGCTGAACGCGCCGCCCAGCAGCAGGCCGCCCACCAGCACCACGGCCCAGAAGGCCCGATGCCGCACCAACAGCGCAAAGGCCAGCATCACCGCCGCAAAGAGCAGCCCCCCCAACACGGCGGACAGGGTGCGGGACCAACGGCCGGAATAATCCACCACATACTGCACCGCCGCCGTGGCGTCCAGATTTTTGCCGGTATCGTACTCTTGCAGAGGCATGGCGCCGGACAAACCGGAATCTTCGGCGGGGGCGGCGACGGTTTCACTGACCCACAATCCGATGGGACAGCCGGCATCGTCGCCGGTGGTGCCCTCATACCACACATGCAGATACAGTGTTCCCGGATCGGCGGGGGTATACGCCCGGTCAAAAATCACCGCGGCAAAGGTATTGTCCTTGAGGGTGATGCAGTCCAAAGCACCCCGGGCCAGAACCTGGCCGGCTTCGTCGGTCAGCTCTGCGCACAGCCGTCCGGTGGCAAAGGCATGGTTGTAGGTGGTCAGGTTCAGGCGCACACCGTACAGCTCCTGGCCTGCCTGCACCGGCAGGGCCTGTACCAGGCCGTCCGGTTGCGGCAGTTCCACCGTCCGACTGTAATCGTCGTTGACGATCCGGTACACCGGCTGATCATCCACCCGCTGGGACAGGTCATACCCCGCCCAGGCCAGCACCAGCACTGTCACAATCGCCAGCAGAAGCCCTGCCAACACAAGGCGGTGCCCGGCGACAAACTCTTTGATTTTTTGCAACGGTCTTTCGTCCTTTCCTGTCTTGCGTTGCCCGTCTGTGCGGGCGAAAAAGGATGGTTGCATACGGGTTTTATTATATCCCAAAACCGGGCAAAGCGCAACCGCACCGCACACAAAAAGCCGCGCCCCACCGGGGACAGCCCCGGCAGGGCGCGGCTTGGCGCTTATGGGTTATTTGTTGAAGCGATCGCGCAGGTTCTTGAAGAAGCCCTTGCGCTTTTCGTAGTTGTCGTCCTTGAGGGAATCATCAAAGGCTTTCAGGGCGTCGCGCTGGGCGCGGGTCAGCTTCTTGGGGATTTCCACTTCCACGATGACATACTGGTCACCGCGGCCGCGGCCGTTCAGATACTGGATGCCCTGGCCGCGCAGACGGAAGCGGGTGCCGCTCTGGGTGCCTTCGGGGATGCGCTGGGAAACCCGGCCGTCCACGGTGGGCACTTCAATCTCATCGCCCAGCACCGCCTGGCTGTAGGTAATGGGCACACGCACGGTCACATCGTAGCCGTCCCGCAGGAAGATGGGGTCGGGCTTGACGGTCACATGGACGATCACATCACCGGCCGGGCCGCCGTTGGAACCGGCATCGCCCTGGCCGCGCAGCGCGATGTTCTGATCATCGTCGATACCGGCGGGAATGTTGACTTCCAGCGTCTTGCGTTTGCCCACCTTGCCGGTGCCCCGGCAGGTTTTGCAGGGGTCCTTGATGACGGTGCCGCGCCCGCCGCAATGGGGGCAGGGCTGCTGGCTCTGCATCACACCGAAGGGGGTGCGCTGCTGGGTCACCACATACCCGCGGCCGTTACACTGGGGGCAGGTTTCGGGGCTGGTACCCTTGGCGGCACCGGTGCCCTGACAATCGGGGCAGGATTCCTGCCGGTTGATGGTGACCTTCTTGGCGCAGCCGTGGGCCGCCTCCTCAAAGGTCAGGATCACACTGGCCTGGATGTCGTGGCCCTTGCGGGGCGCATTGGCGCGGGTACGCCCGCTGCCGCCGCCGAAACCGCCGAAACCACCGAAGCCGCCGCCGAAGATATCGCCGAAGATATCGCCCAGGTCCACGCCGCCAAAGCCGCCCGCGCCGCCGAAACCGGCGCCGCCGTTGGCCGCGGCATAGTTGGGATCCACCCCGGCAAAGCCGAACTGGTCGTACCGCTTACGCTTTTCCGGGTCGGACAGAACGTCGTTGGCCTCGTTGACCTCTTTGAACTTTTCCTCGGCGGTCTTGTCGCCGGGGTTCAGGTCAGGGTGGTACTTTTTGGCAAGCTTGCGGTAGGCACTTTTGATCTCGGCTTCGCTGGCATTCTTGCCGACGCCCAGGACCTCGTAGTAATCTCTTTTGTCTGCCATAGAATCACACCTTTATTTCTGTACAAGCCCCACAATGGCCGCCGCCGGGAATCCCGGTGGCGGCCCAATGGGAACTTACTGGATTTTGATTTTGGACAGATCAGACTTCATGGAAGTCGGCGTCAACGGCGCCGTCATCCGCCTGGCCGTTGTTGGGAGCCTGCTGGCCGGGGTTCGGCTGGCCCTGGGCACCCTGCTGCTGGGCAGCCTGCTGATAAACCTTCTCGCTGATGGCGTAGAAAGCCTTCTGCAGGTCGTCCTGCTTGGCCTTGATGTCATCGATGGTGCCGGACTTCAGGGCTTCCTTCAGGGCGGACAGCTTGGTCTCGACTTCGCTCTTCTCAGAGGCGGAAACCTTGTCGCCCAGCTCGTTCAGGGCCTTCTCGGTCTGGAAGACCATCTGGTCGGCGTTGTTGCGGGTGTCGACCTCTTCGCGGCGCTTCTTGTCCTCGGCGGCATACTGCTCGGCGTCCTTGACAGCCTTGTCGATGTCGTCCTTGCTCATGTTGGTGGAAGCGGTGATGGTGATGCTCTGTTCCTTGCCGGTGCCCAGGTCCTTGGCGCTTACGTGCACAATGCCGTTGGCATCGATATCAAAGGTAACTTCGATCTGAGGCACGCCACGGGGAGCCGGAGCGATGCCGTCCAGGTGGAAGGTACCCAGGCTCTTGTTGTCGCGGGCAAACTCACGCTCGCCCTGCAGGACGTTGACTTCCACGCTGGGCTGGTTGTCGGCAGCGGTGGAGAAGATCTGGCTCTTCTTGGTGGGGATGGTGGTGTTGCGGTCGATGATCTTGGTGCAGACACCGCCCAGGGTCTCAATGCCCAGGCTCAGCGGGGTGACATCCAGCAGCAGCAGGCCCTTGACGTCGCCCTGCAGAACACCGCCCTGGATGGCAGCGCCCACAGCGACACATTCATCGGGGTTGATGCCCTTGAAGGGTTCGCAGCCCAGTTCCTTCTTCACGGCGTCGTAGACAGCCGGGATACGGGTGGAACCACCGACCATCAGGACCTTCTTCAGGTCGCTGGCCTTCAGGCCGGCATCGGCCAGAGCCTTGCGGACAGGGGTCATGGTGCGGTCGACCAGATCGGAGGTCAGTTCGTTGAACTTGGCCCGGGTCAGGGTCATATCCAGGTGCTTGGGGCCGTTGGCGTCGGCGGTGATGAAGGGCAGGTTGATGTTGGTGGAGGTAGCGCTGGACAGCTCGATCTTGGCCTTCTCAGCGGCTTCCTTCAGACGCTGGGCAGCCATCTTGTCCTGACGCAGGTCGATGTTGTTCTCGCGCTTGAAGTCCTCGGCCATCCAGTCGATGATGCGCTGGTCGAAGTCATCGCCGCCCAGGTGGGTATCACCGTTGGTGGCCAGAACTTCGGTCACGCCGTCGCCCATCTCGATGATGGAGACATCGAAGGTGCCGCCGCCCAGGTCGTAGACCATGATCTTCTGGTCGGCTTCCTTATCGATGCCGTACGCCAGAGAAGCAGCCGTGGGTTCGTTGATGATACGGCGCACGTTCAGGCCGGCGATAGTGCCGGCGTTCTTGGTGGCCTGACGCTGGCTGTCGTTGAAGTAGGCAGGCACGGTGATGACGGCTTCGGTGACAGGCTCGCCCAGGTAAGCTTCGGCGTCGGCCTTCAGCTTGCTCAGGATCATGGCGCTGATCTCTTCGGGGGTGTAGTCCTTGCCGCCGGCATGAACCTTTTCGGCAGTGCCCATCTTACGCTTGATGGAAGAAATGGTGTTTTCGGGGTTGGTGATGGCCTGGCGCTTTGCCACCTGGCCCACCAGACGTTCGCCGGTCTTGGTGAAACCGACGACGGAAGGCGTGGTGCGGGCGCCCTCGGAGTTGGCAATAACGACGGGTTCGCCGCCTTCCATAACGGCGACGCAGCTGTTGGTAGTACCAAGGTCAATACCGATGATCTTACTCATAGTGTAAAACTCCCTTCAATTATCTTTCCCTGTGCCCTCTTGATAGGGTCTGGGGTTGTTGTTTTGTTTATGGTTCGATGATGATTGGAAATATCTGATTTATCTGAAACGGGCTTTGCACCCGGTTCATACTTTATTCGGCCACAACCACCGTGGCGTGGCGGATGATCTTGTCGCCGATCTTGTAGCCTTTCTGGAAGACCCGGACCACGGTGCCGCTCTCCTGCCCTTCTTCGGGCGGAACCTGCTGCACGGCGTTCATGAACTGCGGGTCAAAGGGCTTGCCCAGGGCTTCGATCTCCACAATGTGGAGGGTATCCAGGGCTTTGGCGGCTTTGTCCAGCGTCATCACGACGCCCTTCTTGTAGTTTTCGTCGGTGCAGTCGGCGTTGGCGGCCATATCCAGGGTATCCAGGATGGCCAGGATCTGGGTGACGGCGTGGCTGACACCGTCGTTGAACTTCATATCAGCTTCCCGGGCGGTGCGCTTGCGGTAGTTGTCATATTCGGCCGCGGTGCGCAGCAGCTGGTCTTTCAGCTCCTTGTTCTTGGCTTCGGCCGCTTCCAGCTTGGCCTGGGCGGCTTCCAGCTCCCGGTTCTTCTTGCCGAACCAGTCTTTCTTTTCTTTTTCCGGCTTGGCATCTTTGTCTGCCTTGGGGGCGGTGTCCTCGGCGTTGGGCTCAGCGGCGGGTGCCGTGTCAGCCGGAGCGCTCTGGGCTTCCGCCGCGGGTTCGGCCGCGCCGTTGGGCTTCTTGGTTTCGTTTGTAGAGCTCATGTCTGCTCCTCCTGCTTTTTTCCGGACATCTGCTGCCCGAGTTTGGTTGCAAAATATTCAAGGATGGGAATCATCTGCTGGAAATGCATCCGGTTGGATCCGATGAGAGCCACCGTGCCGGTAAGCCCACCGCCCGCCAGATACCGTTTGCTGACCACGCAGACACCCGGCATTTCGGGGCGGACATCCTCACCCAAAGTGGCGGTGAGTTTGTTGCCATGGGGTTCGATGAGGGTGCGGGCCGCTTCGCTGTCGGAGAAAATCTCCAGAAGCAAGCCCAGATTTTTGCGCACATCGGTCATCTGGGCCAGATGCTGCGCACCTTCAAAATAGACCCGCGGTGTGGTGCGCACCAGCGCTTCGGCGGCGCGGACCACCGGAGCCAGGCGCTGCCCGGCTGCCAGCAGCAGCTCGGCGCTCAAGGTCTCGGTCACGTCCTCCGGCACCACAAAGGTCAGGTTGCAGTTGAGCAGGGTGGCCAAAGTCTGGGCGTCGGCGCGGGAGAACCCGTCCGCCACGCGGGCCACCCGGGTCCGCACGCCGCCGGCGCTGGTCACGGCCAGCACAGCCGCGGTGTAGCGCCCCACCTGTACCACCTCAAAGTGGGCGATGCAGAGGTCGTCAGATCGGGGCGTGGTGACCGCCGCCGCCAGGCCGGTGGTCTCGGCCAGGGCGCGGGCTGCGCTCTGGGCCAGCTTTTCCGGCTCAGCGTCCATGGCGGCAAAAAGCTCATCAATGTGTTCGCGGTCCTGTTGGGGCAGCTCGGTGACGCCCGGGGCCCCCAAAAGATGATCCAGATAATAGCGGTAACCCTGTGCGCTGGGCACCCGGCCCGCACTGGTGTGGGGCTGTTCCAGCAGCCCCAGCTTGGTCAGGGCGGCCATCTCGTTGCGCAGCGTGGCGCTGGAGAGGGCCATGTCGAAATAATTGGCCAGCAGGCCGGAACCGACCGGTTCCCCGTCGGCCCCGTACAGGGCGACGACGGCTTCCAGAATGCGCTGCTTGCGCCGGTCCATTGCCATGCCGCCCACTTCCTTTCGTTCTCGTTTAGCACTCTCTATCTCCGAGTGCTAAGTCTATTATAGCTCACCTTCCCCCGCTGTCAAGAGTTTTTGCAGAAAAGTTTGAAAGTTTAACAGTTTTGACACAAAGCGACCCGCGGACACTTCCCGATGCAGGGTCGATCCGCGGGTCATGGGGTCATTCTTCCATCCATTTTGCCAGAAATGCCGCCGCTATGGCAATGGACGCGGCAGTGTGCTCGTCCGGAGCGGGGTCCTTGGCGGTTCCCAGCAGCAGCACGCCGCCTTCCACATCCCCGCGGGCCACAATGGGGGCCGCGCACAAAATCTGGCGGTCGCTGCGTTCCAGTGCGCGCATGCGCCGTTCGGGATCATCGGGGGCGGTGTAGGGGGTGCGCATGGCCAGCAGTTTCTGCATGGCATCGGACACCGGACGGCCTTTCAGTTCCCCCTTGTTGGGGCCGGTGGCCGCCACAATGGTATCCCGGTCGCACACCAGCACCGGACGGCGCAGGTTTTTGGACAGCACATCGGCGTACACCCCCGAGATCTGTCCCAGCTCCACCAGGGGGGAATATTTCTTGAACACCACTTCCCCGCCGGCGTCGGTAAAGATTTCCAGCGCGTCGCCCTGGCGGATGCGCTGGGTGCGGCGGATTTCCTTGGGGATGACCACCCGGCCCAGCTCGTCAATGCGGCGCACAATTCCTGTTGCTTTCATATCGATTCTCCTTGAACTTCTGCTTTTGGTATTTGCTTCCTTGGCTGTTGGTATTGTCTGCATCCCCAGCCAAATTATGCAAGCAAAGACATTTGACCCTTGCCGGACAGCGTGGTAAGATGGAGAAAATCATCCTACCGGGAGGCGTAGTATGGAGTTGTTGCAGACCACCCTGTGTTATCTGGAGAAAGACGGGCAGTACCTGATGCTGCACCGGGTGAAAAAGAAGCAGGACGTGAACAAGGACAAGTGGATCGGCGTGGGCGGCAAGTTCGAGCCCGGGGAGGATGCGGTGGCTTGTGCCCTGCGGGAAGTGTGGGAAGAGACCGGCCTGACCATGCACAAGCCGCTGTACCGGGGCATTGTGGACTTTTTCTGCCCGCCCTGGCCCGCTGAGCGGATGCACCTGTTCACCTGCACCGATTTTTCCGGCGAGATGCGTTCCTGTGACGAAGGTGACCTGGAATGGGTGGCGAAAACCGCCGTTCCTTCCCTGCCCATCTGGGAGGGCGACAAGATTTTCTTTGAACTGCTGGCCAAGGATGAGCCCTTCTTCCATCTGGCACTGCACTATGACAAGGACGTCCTGGTGCGTGCCTGCCTGAACGGACAGGACCTGCCCCGGTGATTTTTCTTATTCCTTATATATAAAAGCGAAAACAGCCCCGCACGGTGTTGCATCCGCGCGGGGCTGTCTGTTTTCTGATTTAATCGGAGGTTGCCGTGGAGGCGGCCGGTTCGTCGGTGGATTCTGCGGAAGAATCGCCGCCATCGCCGGTTTCGTCCCCGGTATTATCCTCGGTGGGCGTCTCTTCTCCGATGGTTCCGTCCTCGGTGTAGCTTTCGTCGGTGGTTTCTTCTTCCGGCGTCAGCTCTTCGGAGACAGTGTCGCTGCTGTTGGCGGCATCGGTCATGGTGGAATCCAGCTGTCCCTGCACCATCGCCTGGGGATCATCCACCGAGCTGGTGGGAGCCGGTGTGGCGGAATCCTGGGTCTCCACCTGCATTTCGCTTTCCTGCAAAGCGGTCAGGTACCACTGGCGGTTCTCGCCGCGGCTGAACACAAAGTCCATGTACTTGGTGGGCTCGGTGGGTGCCGTCAGGGAAAGTTCCCCTGTGGAGCTGTTGCTGATGGTGGGGATGTAGCCCACGGTGACGTAGGTTTTGCCGGACTGGGTCCAGATCTTTTCCACTTCCGGGGTGTACAGGCCCACGGCACCGGTAACCGGCACCAGATAGCCCTGGCGGTCGGCATCATAGTTGTAGATGAACTCTTCGGTTTCGAAGCTGCCCTCTTCCAGGGGGTAATCCGGTCCCAGAAGGTTGGTCAGGTAGGTGTCAATCTCCAGCTGGGGCAAGATCAGCGATCCGGTTTCGGTATCGCGCTCGTAGTCGTCCAGCGTACCGTCCTTCTGGGCCTGGTAGACGGTGCCCCAGATGGCCGCCTGGCGGAACACGGAGGAATCCACCGACGAGACATCGTCAAAGGGCAGCACATCAAACATGACCAGGCCGTAAACACGGTCGGCAAAGCGTTCACGGCGGTCAGAATCGTCCAGCGCGGCGCGCAGGGCAGCCACACACCAGTTCAGGACGGTGAACAGACCGATCACAACCAGGACAAGCGCCACAGCGCCCAGCATCTGGCGGGCCAGACGGCGGCTGTTGCGCAGTTGTTCCTCACGAGAATTTGCCATGTAGGGGTCTCCTTATAGATCAATCAACAGAAATACCAAAAGCGGGCGGCAGATTGCCGCCGCGTGTCATATGTTGCAGTATACCACAAACGCCGCCGCTTTGCAAAGAGCCGCGGCGGCGTTTTTGGGGTATTTGAAAATTTTACTTGTTCTTGTACATCTGCTCGTAGTATTTCTGGTAATCACCGCTGGTGACATGTTCCATCCACTCGGGGTTGGCCAGATACCAGTCGATGGTCAGCACAATGCCCTTCTCGAAGGGAGTTTCGGGGTACCAGCCCAGATCATTCTTGATCTTGGTGGGGTCGATGCCGTAGCGGCGGTCATGGCCCAGACGGTCGGCCACGTGGGTGATCAGCTCTTCGCTGATGCCCTCATCCTTCAGGCGGTCGTGCAGCTGGGCAATGACGGTCTTGACGATGAAGATGTTGGGGCGCTCGTTGTGGCCGCCCACGTTGTACACCTCGCCCACCTTGCCGTCGGAAGCCACCATGTCGATGGCCTTGCAATGGTCCATGACATACAGCCAGTCACGCACCTGCATGCCGTCGCCGTAGACCGGCAGGGTCTTGTGATGCTTGGCGTTGTTGATCAGCAGCGGAATCAGCTTTTCGGGGAACTGATAGGGGCCGTAGTTGTTGGAGCAGCGGGTGATGTTCACCGGCATGCCGTAGGTGTCGTGGAAGGCCATGACGAACATGTCGGCGCTGGCCTTGGAGCTGGAGTAGGGGCTGTGGGGGCACAGCGGGGTGGTCTCGGTGAAATAACCTTCGGGGCCCAGGGCGCCGTAGACTTCGTCGGTGGAGACCTGCAGATACTTCTTGCCTTCCTTCCAGGTGCGGGCGTCGGCATCATACCAGGCGTTCTTGCAGCACTGCAGCAGGTTCACAGTGCCCAGAACATTGCTTTCCACAAAGATTTCGGGGTTCTTGATGCTGCGGTCCACATGGCTTTCGGCGGCGAAGTTGATCACGTAGTCGGGGTCATACTCTTCCATCAGCCGGGTGACCAGTTCGCGGTCGCAGATATCGCCCTGCACAAAAATGTGGCGGGGGTCCCCCTCAATGTCCTTGAGGTTTTCCAGGTTGCCGGCGTAGGTCAGCTTATCCAGGTTGACCAGGCGGATATCCTCATGCTTTTCCAGCATGTAGTGCACAAAGTTGGAACCGATAAAACCGGCACAGCCGGTGACAAGATAGGTTTTCATAAATTATTCTCCATCCCAGTTTTTGAAAAAGTCATTGATGGCGTCTTTCCAGTCCCGCATATCGTCGCCCACGGTGCAGCGCAGAGCCCGGTTTTCCAGAGCGCTCCAGGCCGGGCGGTTGGCGCTTTCGGGGTGCGCAGCCGCATATTCGGCGCTGGTGCAGGGTTTGACGGTGCAGGGCAGGTTGGCCAGGCGCATGATCTCGGCGGCAAAATCATACCAGCTGCAAACCCCGTTGCAGGTGCAATGGTAGGTGCCATAATCATGGCTGATTGCCAGTTTCAGCATATGATAGGCCAGGTCCACCGCGTTGGTGGGGTTGCCCAGCTGATCGTTGACCACCGTGACTTCGCTGTGGGTCTTGCCCAGGTTGACCATGGTCTTGACAAAGTTCTTGCCGTGGTAGCCGTACAGCCAGGCGGTGCGCACGATAAAATGGCGGCGGCAGAACCGCTGCACATACTGTTCGCCCAGCAGCTTGGTCTGCCCATAGGCCGAGACCGGCGCGGGCACGCAGCATTCATCCAGCGGGGTATGGCCGTCCGGACCGTTGGGGGTGCCGGGGAAAACATAGTCGGTGGACACGTGGATCAGGCGGGCGTTGATCTTGTCACAGGCAATGGCCAGATTCCGCGGGCCCAGGGCGTTGACCTTGAAGGCCGCATCCCGGTTGGTCTCGCAGCCATTGACATTGGTGAAGGCCGCACAGTTGATGACGGTATCCGGCTGGTGGCGGCGGATATAGGCCACCGTGGCTTCCCGGTCGGTGATGTCCAGGTCGTCAATGTCCACGGGAATGACCGTCGCCTTGCGAAGACGTTCGGGCAGTGGCCCCAGCACGCAACCTTCGGCGCTGAGCTGCCGCTGCAGTTCGGTGCCAAGCTGCCCGCGGCAGCCAGTGATCAGAATTTTCATCCGGTAGATGTTCCCCCACTCTCAATACTTGAGCTTGTCATCGGCCACATTGCGCAGGTGGGCGCCGTACGGGCTCTTGCCGTAACGTTCGGCGCTTTCCAGCAGCTTGGCGCGGCTGATCCAGCCATATTTATACGCGATTTCTTCCGGTGCGGAAATCTTGATGCCCTGACGCTGTTCGATCATCCGCACAAAGTCGGCCGCTTCCACCAGGCTGTCCATGGTGCCGGTATCCAGCCAGGCATAGCCACGGCCCAGCAGCTGCACATCCAGCATGCCATCCTTGAGGTACATTTCATTCAATGTGGTGATTTCCAGCTCACCGCGGGCGCTGGGCTTGACCTTCTTGGCCCGCTCCACCACGTCGTTGCTGTAGAAATACAGACCGGTGACCGCATAGTTGCTCTTGGGATGAGCGGGCTTTTCCTCGATGGAAGTGGCCCGGCCATCGGCGTCAAAGGCAACAACGCCGAACCGTTCCGGGTCGTTGACAAAATAGCCGAACACGGTGGAACGGCCGGCCTCCGCGTTGGCGGCGGCGGCTTTCAGCCGCTTGGAGAACCCGGCCCCGTAGAAGATATTGTCCCCCAGCACCATGGCGCAGGCATCCCCGGCAATGAACTCCTCCCCCAGCAGGAAAGCCTGGGCCAGGCCGTCCGGAGAAGGCTGCACCTTATACTGCAGATGCAACCCGTACTGGGACCCGTCCCCCAGCAGCTGTTCAAACCGCGGGGTATCGGTGGGGGTGGAGATGATCAGGATGTCCTGGATGCCGGCCAGCATCAGGGTGGACAGCGGATAGTAGATCATGGGCTTGTCGTACACAGGCAGCAGCTGCTTGGAAGTGACCATGGTCAGGGGGTACAAGCGTGTACCGGCGCCGCCGGCAAGGATGATACCTTTCATAGTTACAACTCCTGTTTCGCAGTGCGCCCGCCCATCCCAAAGGGGCAGAAATCGGCACAGTAATTATTTCTTATGATTATAACGTAAATTCATGGCCATGACAAGGGCCACCACAAAAATATCCCCTCACATTAGGTAAAGATGAATAAAACTCCCGCGTCAAAAGTATATGGGTTTGCATATTTCGTACATTTTTGGTAAAATATAGAATATAAAACATTGATCAGTATCCAAAAGCATACTCCCCTTTAGGGAATGGGTTATAGATTTTGTAAAATATTCTGTCGCACTTTACCCTCAACATGGCACAACCAGAATGTTTCCGCTATAGGAAGCTTTCTGTTTTTGTGAATATTCTGCTTGCGATGAGCACGGAACAGCGCAGCCGCGCACATCGCAGGCGGAAAGGAAGTGATTGGGAAAATGTTGACCTTCAACATGGACGTGGAACCGCGCAGCCGGTGGCTTCGGACCACGCCCGGTGCCGCGGCGCTGGCCCAGCCATATTTCTGCACCGAAGCCGGCCAGTTTTTCGGCCGGGCCAGGTTTGCCACCGCCCGCACCGACAAGGAATGCTTTCTTCTGCTCTATACGGTAGAAGGCGCGGGCCTGATTGAGCAGAACGACACGCAGGTGACCCTGGGGCCGGGATGCGCGCTGCTCCTGGACTGCCGGACACCGCAAAACTACGGCACTGCTCCGGGCCACGACGCCTGGCACCATTACTGGGCCCAGATCGAAGGCAGCGGGGTTCATGCCCTGGCATCGATCCTGTGCCCGGAAAAGCGCCCCGAACCGGTGGAACTGGCCCCGGATACGGCCCTGGAATCCTTTGGCACCCTGCTGAACTGCCTGGAGACCGAAACCGCCGCCAGTGCCGTAACCGCCGCATTGGCCCTGCACAACCTGCTGGCCACCATGGCGCAGCGCCAGCTGGCTGCCGACTCGGCCGCGGCAAACCGCCGGATGATTGACGAGGCGGTGGCACATATCCGTACCCATTACGCCGAATCCCTCTGTCTGGATGAGCTGCTTGCCAGCGCTCACATCAGCAAGAGTTATTTTCTGCGCCTGTTCCGCCAGTACATGGGCACGACGCCGTATAACTTCCTGCTGTGCTACCGCATCACCAAGGCCAAGGAACTGCTGGCCCAGACCGATCTGCCCGTGGGTGCCGTAGCTCATCAGGTGGGGTTTGGGGATGAAAGCAACTTTTCCACCCGTTTCACCGCCATGGTGGGGCAAAGCCCGCTGCGGTACCGGAAAAGTACATTGCGCGCCAGATAGGACATTGCCATGCATACAACAAATACCCCGCAGGGTCGTGGAGCTTTCCACGGACTCTGCGGGGGTTCCTTTTTTATAGGCCGCATTTTAGACCACGTCAAACTGTACGGGGGTCAGGAACAGGCGGGATACCTCCGCTCTGTCGTCGGATTGTCCCAGCGCCCACATCAGTTTGACGGCGGCGGCTTCGGGGGTCATGTCCCGGGCTTCCAGCACGCCGGGCAGTGCCTTGGCGGCGCGGCCCACTTCATACACGCCCAGGTCACTGCCCTCGTGGGGGACCTGGGTGGTAAACACCACCAGACGGCCTGCCGCGCACCAGTCCCGGACCGCCGCGAACAGTTCCCCGTCGTCCCCGCCGGGCAGCCCCCCTACCCCGAAGCTTTCCAGAATCAGGGCTTTGCAGTGGTCGGCCAACAGCGGAATGATGTCCGCCCGCATACCGGGAATCAGGCGCAGCACAAACACCGAGGGATCTAGCTTTTCATAAAAGCGGACCTGCCCGTATTCCCGCGGCCGGGGCAGAAAAGGAATCAGACGCAGGTCCCGGAATTCGGCGGTGTTGGGATAGTCAATGCTGGAAAAGGCGTTGAAGCTCTTGGTGCGGGTCTTGCGGGCCCGGGTGCCCAGAATCACCTTGCCGTCAAACACCAGCTGCACGCCCCAGGCCGTGTCGTGGCAGGCATACAGCACCGCCCGGTACAGATTGTTGCGGGCGTCGGTGTCCCGGTTATAGATGGATTTCTGGCTGCCGGTGAGCACCACCGGTTTGGGGCTCTGCTGAATCATGTAGGATAGTGCTGCCGCGGTGTAGGCCATGGTGTCGGTGCCGTGGGTGATGACGAAACCGTCGTAACCGTCATATCGGCGGCGGACCTCGGCGGCGATCTGTGCCCACTGTGCGGGCCCCACGCTGGTGGAATCCAGATTGAACAGCTGGACCGCGTCCATATGGCACACACCGGCCAGTTCCGGCACACAGGCCAGCAGCTCGTCCGAGGTGATCATGGGGGCCAGCCCCCCCGCCGCAGTGGGACGGCTGGCAATGGTGCCGCCGGTGGCAAGTAACAGAATACGTTTCATGGATGACTCTCCTTAGTTGGTTGCTCTTGTCCGATTATAGCACAACCATGTCCGCTTGGACAGCCAGTTTTTTCGCTTTTTCGGCAGGGCGGTCTTGACAGGTCAATCCGGGCATGCTACAGTGTTAGCAAGCAAAAGTCTATTGTAATAGACCAGCCAAAACAAACCGGTCTGCGCCGGAAATTGCCGAGCAGACACGGTTCACCATCACGAAACGAGGTCAACTTTCATGGAAAAGATGCTGCGCCTGGCCGAAGGCGAATACCGCTTTGCCACCCTTGTATGGGAGAACGAGCCCCTGCCCAGCGGGCAGCTGGTACGTCTGGCGGCCGACGCTCTGGGCTGGAAGAAAAGCACTACCTACACCGTTCTGAAAAAGCTGTGTGAGCGGGGCATCCTGTGCAACACCGACGGTGTGGTGACCTCGCTGGTGAAGCAAAGCGCCGTACAGCAGCAGGAGAGCACTGCCGTGGTGGACCGGACCTTCGGGGGCAGCCTGCCCCGCTTTGTGGCTGCCTTTTTGAATGAGAAGCCCATCTCCAAGGCCGAGGCCGCCGAGATCCGGGCCATGCTGGATGCGGCCCGCACCGAACAGGAGGACAACCAATGAATGAACTGGTAAGGTCTCTGCTGACAGCAGGGATCGGCGGCGCGGCGGCGGCCCTGGTTGCCTGGGCTGTGTGCGCCCTGCTTCGACGGGCCCGGGCCCCGGGTTGGCTGTTGTGTGCCCTGTGGCTGGCGGTGGGGCTTCGGTTTGCGGTGCCGGGCGGGATTCTTCCCGTCACCATCCCCCAGCCGGAAAGCGAAAGCCTGCAGCACCTGGCCGTTGTGGCCGAGACGGTGCGGGATACCGCCCCCGAGCAGGCAGCCGCCCAGGCGGTACAGGCGCTGGACCTGGCGGGGCTGGAGCTGACCACCGCGGAGGAAACCGCCTTTACTGTCAACTGGGTCCTGTGGGCCGGGGTTGTATGGGCTGCGGGCGCCCTGTTCTGCCTGGGCCGGGCGACCCTGGCCGGTCTGCGGCTGCGCCGTCGGGTGGCCCTTGCCTGCAAAACGGAGGACGGCTGCTACACCTGCGCCGAGGTGCATGCTCCCTTCACCCTGGGATTCCTGCACCCGCGGATTTATCTGCCCGCCGACTTGCAGGGAGAAGCCCGCCGGGCGATACTGCTTCATGAGCGCACCCACATCCGCCGGGGCGACTGCCTGACCAAACCTTTGTATTATCTGGTGGTTTGTCTGCACTGGTGGAATCCGTTGGCCTGGCTGGCCTTCGCCCAGTTTGAGCACGCCATGGAATGTGCCTGCGACGAGGCCGCCGTGGGCGGCTGTACCGCCGCCCAACGCGGGCTGTATTGTGAAAGCCTGCTGCGCTACGCCACCCGACGGGTTCCGGGCGGTGCCCTGGCCTTCGGCGCGCCGGGCGCAGGGCAGCGCATCCTGCACGCGCTGCGCTACCGGGCCCCCGGCAAGGTGATGCTGGGCCTGTGCGTGGCGGTGGCCACACTGGCCGCAGCCGTGCTGCTGGCGCGCCCCACCCTGGCCCAGGAAGCCCCCGCCGACACGGCTGATACCGCGCAGACTTCCCTTCCGGCGGCCAGTGTCCCCGCAGGGACGGAAGACACACCGGAAGAGGCCCCCGACACCGAAGAGGCGCAAAGCCTTTCTGTTTCGGGGGACGCCGTGAGCAACGACCGGTTTGATCCGGTGGGCGGCTTCATTCTGCCGCTGGAAGAGTACAAGTACTACTCCCGCAAGATGAGCTACTACCACAAGGGGGACGACCTGGCCGCAGAGGCAGGCACACCCGTGCTGGCCGCCGCCAACGGCGTGGTGACCTTTGCCCAGTTCCATTACAGTTACGGAAACTGCATTCTCATCGACCACGGTATAGATGCAGACGGCCGGCATTGGTACACTTTGTACGCCCATCTGCGGGACATGGCCGTGGCAGAAAATCAAGTGGTGACCCAAGGCCAGCAGATCGGCACGGTGGGCAGCACCGGAAATGCCACCGGCAACGCCCTGCATTTTGAGCTGCGCTGCGACGATACCCTGCTGGCACCCACCATGTACCTGCCCTACACCCAGACCGTGCCGGTTCTGGCGGCAGAAAATGGATTGCTGCTGCCCGACATGCTGGAAGATTCCACCATCCACAACGCCATCGCCAAGCGGGCCATCGACAGTCCGGCCCCGGACCATCTGGCCTATCCCCTGCCTGAAACCACCTCCGTCACCGTCAAATACGTGGCTTACGGTCATGCCGGACTGGACCTGCGCGCCGACGAGGGCACCGATGTACTGGCCGCCGCCGACGGTATGGTCCTTTATGTCGGCCAGGACCGTGTCAACGGCTGGGCGGTGATTCTGGGCCACGGAAGTGACAGCGCCGGCCGGCCCCTGACCACCATGTATTCCCACCTGCAAGAGAAGCCGGAGGTTCTCATGGGGCAGCTGGTGACCGCCGGGCAGGTGATTGCCCAATCGGGCAACACCGGCAATTCCACCGGCCCGCACCTGCACTTTGGCGTCTATCTGGACGGCAGCGCCGTGGACCCGCAATCCTGGCTGAACTGAGAGAATGCACCTTATGAAACACAAATTTTTCAACGGCACCGCCCGGCTGGCGGCGGTGCTGGTTTTTTGCATCCTTTTTTCCCTGTTCGGCAGCTGTTTTGCCGTTTTTGCCGCCACCCAGCAGGAACTGCAGCAGCAGTTGGATGCCGCCAAAGAAGCCTACGACGACGCGGCCCAGAAGCAGGAAGACCTGGAAAAGCAGGCAGAGCAGATACAGGAACAGATTGGGGAACTAAACGACCGGACCGAACAGATTACCGCCCAGCTGAGTTCGGTATACAGCGCCCTGGTGGACGCCCAGACCCAGCTGGATGCCGCCCAGGGAGAGGCCGACGCTGCCCAGGCAGCTCTGGAGCAGAAGCAGGCGGAATACGACACCCGCTGGGACGAAGCCAAAGAACAGCTGGCCGCCATGCAAATGCTGCATTACAGCGGCAGCCTTTCGATTCTGAGCCAGGTGACCGATCTGTTCCAGCTGCTGAACTTTGCTCGGGCCCTGACCGACATCAACGATAAGAACACCGAGGTCCTGACCCGTCTGAACGACGAAGCCGCCGCCCTGGAGGAGACCCGGAACCAGGCCCAGGCCGCTGCCGAAAAAGCGGAGGCAGCCCGGGACGAATTGCAGACACAGCAAGAGAATCTGCAGGCCACTTCCGACCAGCTGGCCCAGGCCCTGATGGAAGCCAACGCCAACCTGGATGAGCAGCAGGCCGAAGCCGAAGCCCAGGCCCAGATCACCGAGGAGGCAAAAAAAGCCTATCAGCAAGCCACCGCCGAGCTGGATGCCTTTGCCAAGAGCCAGAACAGCAAGTATACCTCCGCCACCCTGTACTGCAGTCTGGATTTCGGCTGTGCCCTTACCCCTGGTATGAGTATCAGCTGCAATTTCGGGGATCCGGACGGCATCGACGGTTCTCCTCACGGCGGCACCGATTTTCCGGCCGCCAAAGGTACGCCCATCTATGCGGTGGCGGACGGGGTGGTCAGCGCCGCCCGGGCCATGTCCAGTTACGGCAACTGTGTGCAGATCAGCCACGGCACCGCCGACGATGGCAACAACTACGCCACCCTGTACGCCCACATGTCCTCCATTGCCGTGAGCGAAGGTCAGACCGTGACCAAAGGACAGGTCATCGGGTATGTGGGCAACACCGGTGCTGTCAGCGGCAAAAACGGCGGGTATCACCTGCATCTGGAACTGCGCATCAACGGAACCCGCACCAATGCCATGAACTACATTCCTCACTGAGTTTCCGCGCCGCACTTAACGATATTCGGTCTTTGCCTTTACCTTTTGCAAAAACTGTGGTACAATACCGAATATCGTTAAGCCGCACCGGGAGGGATTGCTGGGATGGACCATATTGACCGTAAGATCATTGATATTTTGCAGCGGGATGCCCGCGCACCGCTGAAACAGATTGCCGACCAGGTGTTTTTGTCTTCCCCGGCGGTGTCCGCCCGCATCGCCCGGCTGGAGAAGGATGGCTGTCTGACCGGGTATCAGGCCCAGGTGGACCCGGTGAAGATGGGATATCTGGTCAAGGCGTTCATCAATCTGGACATGGACCCCCAGCGCAAGCCGGAGTTTTACCCCTATATCCAGGCCTGCCCCCAGGTGGTGGAATGCTGCTGCGTCACCGGAGATTACAGCATGCTGATTGAGGTGCTGTTTGCCACCACCCAGGAGCTGGATACCTTCATCAACCAGCTGCAGCAGTACGGGCGCACCCGCACCCAGATCGTCTTTTCCACCCCGGTGGAACATCGGGGTGTGCCGGTCAGCCGCCCGGAAGAAGAAACCGAATAAAGCCAAAGCCCTCTGCCAACTTTCGGCAGAGGGCTTTTTGTGTTGTCAGGGCAGGGCGTCCACCTCCGCGGCGGTCAGTGGCCCCAGGTTGATGTCATTTTCGTATTTTTTCCCGCCGGAATATATCAGGTCCACTATGTAATAGGCAATGTCCAGCCCGGCGGCGTCAAAGGCGGCTTTGGCATTTTTGAGCAGGGCGTTGGCGTCGGCCTCGGTGGGCAGGCGATCGGTGTAAACCAGGTAGAAACTGGCAGTGAGGGGCGGCAGGTTACCGGGATCATAGGGCATATCCAACGTAAGGCCCCAATCCTCCGGAGTGCCCTCCCAGCTTTTGCCGGGCTGCACATCCAGCCAGTCCGGGTTCATCCCTGCATTGTTCAGCGCTGTGGTCATGTCCTGCTTGGCGGCTGCAATGATGCGCACCCGGGTGTTGTTCAGATTGGTCACATCCTCCTCATAGGTAGTGCTGCGCACCACACCCCAGGAAAGAATCACCGTAAAGCTGGTATCCTGGCTAGTCATGGACTGCACCCGCACCCAGTAGCTATACCCTGTATCATACCAGGCAGAGACGGCAGTAAAGTTGTTGCCGGGCCACTGTTCGTCGGCATATTCCACAGCGTGGTGCCGGGCCCAGGCCAGGCTGATGGGATCTCCCAGCGCATACCCGGCCGCAAACAGGATCAGCAGCACGATGAGGATGCCGCCCGCCAGAGCAGCGGCGCGGCGGCTTCTGGTGTGGGGACGATCAGCGGTCCTGACGGATGTCTTCTTCCCATGCATCATGGGGTTCCTCCTTTCTCAGTGCATAGCGGAACAGGGCGGCAGCCAATGCACCCAGGGCACACAGAACCGCATACAAAAAGCCGCACAGGATTCCCAGGCTCAGGCCATCGAAAAAGTTGTACCATTCCCCCTGTGCCAGACGGCCGGCCAGATACTGTCCGCTGGGCCACAACATCACGGCTGTGGTCAGGACCCAGACCAGCAGGGGCAGCCACCGCGCCCGCCGGGGAGACAGCCACTGCACCCCGGCCCCCAGCACCGGCAGCAGGAGGATGTTGTAGCCCGCCTGGCCGGTGTTGGCCAGGGCCATTCCCAGAATGAGTCCCGCGGCGGTCATGGCCCCCTGCCAAGCATACAGGCGGCGGCGGATACGCCCCAGCACCCGGTCCCGGTGCAGGGACGGCGGCGGGGCTTCCTCGCCCCAGAGCTCGCGGCAGGCCGCACAGTGAGCCACATGTTCCTCCACCGCCCGGCGGGATGCCTCGCTGGCCACGCCGTCCCGCACCAGGGGCAGCAGGTCGCGGCAGATGTCACAGGGCAGGTCATGTTCGTGGGTCACAGCAACCCCTCCTTTCGCAATGTATCCTTGAGCCAGTGGCGGGCCCGGCAGTCGATGACCCGGGCCGACCCAGGGCTGATGCCAAGCTCGGCGGCGATGCGGTCATAGGGCACACCCTGCACCCGCAGGGCCACCACCCGCCGGGTGCGCTCATCCTTCCGGGCCAGCAGCGCCCGGATGCGTCCCAACAGTTCCCGCTGCACGGCGGTGTCGGGCAGAGTATCCTCCACATACAGTCCCAGCAGGTCATCATAGCTGACGGTGGGGCGCCGCCTTCGCAGATCCTGCAGCCACAGATGCCGGGCAATGCCGAAAAGCCAGGTTTTCTCCCCTGACCGGGCTTCGTACCGGTCGATGCTCTGCATGGCCTGCAGAAAGGTTTCGCTGAGCAGGTCCTCCGCCCAGGCCGGGTCATGGGTCAGGCTGACCAGATAGCGGTAGACGTCGTCACGGTAGGCGGCGTACAGTTCTTCCATCATCTTCACGGCGGCGCCCTTCCTCCTTTCCGGTCATCTGCCTATATGTCCGCTTTTGGGCCCTGTTGTTACAGATTTTTGCAAAAAAAGCCGGGCCCGCCATCTTCCAGCGGGTCCGGCCGAAGGGTATTCAGATTTACACGCCGCGGAAGATCTGACGCAGCACAGAGAGAAAACCTGCCGCCACCGCCGGGGCAAACAGCAAAAGAATCCACTGTCCCCCGTCCGGCACAAAGCGCAGATACCAGGGGGTGGGCGGGTTCAGCTCCACCCCGGTGAGCAGGGTGGGCACACCGCCCACGCTGTCCGGGTCGATGCGCAGTCCGGTGACGGTGACCCCGCCCAGGTCAAAGACATAACTGCCGTCGCTGTCCTGCCAGGCGTAGACTTTCTGGGTTTCCCGGTAATCGGTCTGGCCCGGTTTGAGGTAGTACAGCGTCACACTGCCCGGGGGCAGCAGCTGTTCCACCTGCAGGCGGACCTGCTCCAGGTAAATTTCCCCTTCCCACAGGATGTGGGGATCGTTGTCGGTGGAAAGATACCAGTTTTCCCGGTCATCGGGGGCGGTGCTCCAGGGGTCCTCCCGGTAGTTCAGGAAGCTCTCATAGGTCAGGTCCTGGGGCGTCAGGGTCATCTGACGCAAAGACCCGTCCATCTTGTGGTTGAGCATGAGGGCACTGTCCACCAGGGCATACACCAGCCACAGCATCACCGCCAGGGCGTAGCACAGGCCCAGCAATCGCACGGGACGGAAAACCAGGTTCCAGCGGGAATGCCCGCCTTTATGGGAAGACACGCGTTTCATTGTACCACCCCGCTTTCCGCCACAGCCACCGGCATAAAGGAGTACGCGGCGTCACGGCCCATGAATTTGTACAGGGTGGCAGGCTGGTCGGCGGTGATGCCGCCCTCAAACCGGTCGCTGAAGTCCCGTTCCAGGTAATCATCCGCCCGGTCCAGCACCAGGTAGGTGCAGCCCTTCTCCTCCATATAAGCTTCCAGAGAATTCACCGAGCAGACTGCCTCGTGTTCATACAGGTCCCAGTTCAGGCTTTCCACCAGATTCATGAAATCCGAATCCCAGCGGTTGGAGTAATCGCCGTCGCCCCACCACACGCCGCCGTAGCCGTTGACCACCTTGGCGGTGAGTTCGTACTTGTAATAGTACCAGCGGGTGGCGTCATCCCCCTGGCTGATCACCAGCACCCGGTCCCCCCAGTCCAGCACCTCGTTCATCACGGCGGCGCGGGATTTCACGTCCGCCCGGGTGGTGTACACACTGTCCGCCCGGGTCCAGAACCCGGCGGTGGGCACACCCCGCCAGGCAAAGACCCCCAGCACCCCGGCCGTGGCCAGGGCCAGCACGCCGGCCCCCGCCCGGCGCTGCCAGGCACGGACGGGAATGGCGCTGCTCGCCTGCCCCAGCAGGCAGAAGGTGGCCAGCACCCAGCCCTGCAGGTAGGGGGTAAGGTAGCGCTCGTAATCCTTGAGGGCGCTGCCTTCTTCTTCCGAGAAATTGTAGAAGTACAGAATCAGATGGAACACATACAGCGCCGCAAAGCAGAAAGCCAAAGCCAGGAAGGCCGCCACCACCCGGCGGCGGGCATGGCCCTTGGGGGCGCTGACAGCGGCCGCCAGGGTGAGCACCAGAACCAGGGCCACCACCATGACCGGAGCCCCGACAAGGCAGACCTTGCGGGTAAAGAATGCCTGGCCCATAGCCTGCATGATCTGGGCAAAGCGTTCTTCCCGCCCGATGCCCAGCAGCTGGCGGATACCGCCGGAAAGTACAGCGCCGTAGCCCATCTGACCGCTGCCCACGGTGGCGGCGCCGGAATCGGGGGCCATGGCGGCGGTGTAGCGGCTCCAGCTGAGGAAAACCGCCAGCACCGGCACGGCCAATACGGCGGTGCGCAGAAAACGGCCGCCCACATGGCGGGGCGTGACGCCTTCCGCCGGCCAGGCCGTACCGAAAAGCTGGTCAATGCCGATGACAAAGACCGCGATGAGCCCATAGGCCAGGCCGATGTCCTTGGTCATGGCCAGCATAGCCAGTGGCAGGGCCGTGGCATAAAAGCAGGTGCGGCGCCCGCCGCCGGCGTAGTACAGGCACAGGCTGCCGCCGAACAGAGCGGCCAGGGGCAGGTCGGCCATGGCGTTCTGGTAGACGGTACTGGCGGTGCCCGCCGGGGCCGTGCTGAAGAAGAAGGGCAGCACCGCCCCCACCGCAAACACCAGAATGCCTTGTCCCCAGCGGGCCCGGGGCAGCACGGTGGCGGGGGCCAGGGCGGCCAGGGCCAGAATGTCGATGGCGGCCATACACTGCCATTCGGAGAATTGCCCCGGCGTGCGCTGGAACAGGTAGGACAGCAGGCTGGTGGCCGGATAGGTGAAGGAAGCGGTCAGATTGACCGGGTCAGCCACATACAGGGCGGCCCGTTCCGCCACCATCTTGGGGGCCAGGCCCCAGGCGGTGAACTCGTCCCACTGGGTGAACATGGGCTGCAGGATGCCGAAGAGCACCCACAGGAAAGCGGCGCCCCCCAAGAACAGCCAGAATCCGGCGCTGCCCATGGCGTCCCGGACGGCCCGGGCACCGGCGCGCACACCGCAGTACACCCCCGTTGCCAGCAGAATGGCCAGCACCAGAAACAAGCCCACGTGCAGCATGCCCGGCAAAGCCGAGATGTACAGCACCACCACCGCACCGCTCAGGGTGGGCAGCGGCAGCAGGGCGGCATCATACCGGGTGCAGGCTGAAAAGCAGAGGCAGAACGCGCCCAGAGACGCCAGCACAAGCAGGCCGGTCAGAATGGGTATCAGCATAAGGCAGGTCCTTTCTTGACAAGGCCGCCGGAAACCGGCGGCCTTGCCTTACAGCTGAATGGTATAAAGTGGTCCCACAAAATAGTGCTGGAACAGCAGCACCGCCCCGAGCAGGGCATGGGCGCCGAACAGCGGCACAGCCCATCTTTCGGCCCGGTCCGCCGGAACCGACGGTGCCAGTATCCGGCGCAGCACCGGGACGGCCAGCAAGGTGAAGATCAGGAATACCGGCAGGAAGTACCGGGCCTGCAACCCCACCACCCGCACCATAGCCACCGGGGTGTAGGTGATATACATGGCGGCGATGGCTCCCAGGGCATAGACGACGGCAAAGACGCCCAGCCCGGCCCCGCGGCGGCGATCCAGTGCGGCAGGCTGGGGGGCACACAGCAGGGCGGCAACCAGCAGGAACACCGGCCCCACCAGGTTCAGCGCCTGGATGGGCATGTCCTTCCAGCCAAAAACACCCAGCTGGCCCAGGAAAAACTCGTTTTCGCACAAGGTGCCCCAGAAGGTGGCCACACTGCGCAGCGGGTTGGCCAGCAGAAAGGCCAGCTGCTGCCCGCCGTTCACCGCTTCCCCGCCCTGCCGGGCAATGACGGGATAGTTGGCCCGCAGCACCCGGGCATAGGTTTCGGTGGCCATGATCACGGCCCAGGCTCCCGCCAGACCACCCAGGCTCCACCACCAGCGGCGCCCCCGGGCCTGCCAGGTGCGCAGCGGCACCAGCAGAAGCAACACAACCCACAGCAGGTTCAGATAAGGCTTGGCCACATTCACATACAGGCAGGCCGCCAGGTAGAGAACTGCGGTTTTGGTGGTCCAGTTTTCCCGCAGCAGCAGGGCGATCATGAGATAGTAGCAGGCCAGCAGGGTGGCGTCGTAGCTGAGGGAAGCCCCCATGAACAGGGACAGAGGCAGCAGCATGACGCCCAGCAAGACCGGACGACAGCGCCGGGTCTGCCGCAGGGCCAGCCAGCAAAGGGCGGTGTAAGCCAGCAGATTGCCCAGCCGGCCGCCGTACAGGCATCCCAGGGCGCCCAGTCCCACCAGCCGGGCCAGGGCCATGCCCACAGCCCCGGGCAGGAAGGGCAGAATCAGAAAGCTCACCGGCTCGTGCACCGGTTCTTCGGCCGGGGTATCCCTGTGGGCAAAATAGTCGGCAAAGCTGTCGGCAATGCTCTGGATGGCACCGTCACTGCCCACCTGTTTGAGGGCATAGCCAGCGGAATCGTAGGGCTTTTCCTCCCCGGTATCGGGGTCGGTTCCCACTCCCACCGAGGTGTGGGCGTTCACCCACCCGCCGGGGAAGGCACTGACCAACGCTGCCACATCATCGGGATAAGTGCGGTTGTAATCGAAATCGAACCGGCCCGTGGAGATGGCATAGGTGCGCAGGTAATGATCGGTCTCATCGGGGGTCTGCAGCGGCGGATTGGCAAAGCAGAACAGTATGCCGCAGAGCAGCAGACACACCGCCCCTTTGGCGGGCAGGGTGCGCAGGCGGCGCAGGACCGCCGCGGCCGCCACCACCCCCAGGCACAGGGCCACACAGCCCAGGGTGGGCACCAGCGGGGAGCCCCGGCTGTCCAGGTAAAAGAAGACCCGCCAGTAGTATGCCCACAGCACACCGACCACAACCGCCACAGCGGCGGCCAGGCCCCAGCGCAGGGCAGGATGGGCCGGAATACGGAAGGGTTTGTTTTCCTTCATCAAACGGAAACTCCTATTACGACAGAATCAAAAACCGGGCCGGCGGAAGCGCTGCAGCAGGCCGGCATGGCCGCCGCGCCCCAGGCCCCGCCGGCCCCGGTATGCGGACAGTTACAGGATGTACTGTCCGATCTTATACGAATCCAGATGACCGCGCAGAAACTCGATGGTTTCGGCCAGGCCCTGCTCAAAGGTATACTTGGGCGCCCAGCCGGTGAGCTGGCGCAGCTGGGTGGAATCGCCCAGCAGCCGGTTGACCTCGCTCTTTTCGGGGCGCAGGCGCTCGGCCTCGCAGACGATCTTGGCATTGGGGTTGATCTGGGCAATGAGCTCGTGGGCCAGATCCCCGATGGAGTGCTCCACGCCGGTGGCAATGTTCAGTTCCCGGCCGATGGCGGCGTCGCAGTCCGCAATGGCCATGAAGCCGGCGGCAGTGTCCTTGACATAGTTGAAGTCCCGGGTGGGGGTCAGGTTGCCCAGACGGATTTCGGTCTGGCCTGCCAGCAGCTGGGTGATGATGGTGGGAATGATGGCCCGGCCGGACTGACGGGGGCCGTAGGTGTTGAAGGGACGCACGATGGACACCGGCAGGTTGAAGCTGCGATAGAAGCTTTCGGCCAGGCGGTCGGCGCCGATCTTGGTGGCGGAATAGGGGCTCTGGCCCTGGAAGGGATGCTTTTCATCAATGGGCACATACTGGGCGGTGCCGTAGACCTCGCTGGTGGAGGTGACCATGACACGGGCGGTGTCCAGCTCCCGGGCGGCGTTGAGCACGTTCAGGGTGCCTTTGATGTTGGTGTCCACATAGCTGTCCGGGCTGTGGTAGGAGAAGGGAATGGCGATGAGGGCGGCCAGGTGGAACACCCGTTCCTGCCCGCGCATGGCGGTGCGCACACCGTTGGGGTCCCGGATGTCCCCCATGAAGATATCCATCTCGTTTTTGATCTCCGGCGGCAGGGTGTCGATCCAGCCCAGGCTGCCGAAAGAGTTGTACAGGCAGAAGGCACGGACCTTTTCGCCCTTCTTGACCAGTTCTTCGGCCAGGTGGCTGCCGATAAAACCGTCGGCGCCGGTAACCAGAACAGTATGAGACATAAAACAGTTCTCCTTTGTAAAAGAGGCGCGGGCGGCAGGCGCCCGGCACAGGTATTCCAATATATTACAAATTAGTATACCCGATTGGGCGCTCAATTTCAACCTTGGGGACGCATTTTGCCCCTTGCTTGACACTGTGCTCCTTTTGCAGTATAGTAATAGATGTTCTATTCAGATGCGCCGCGGGGCGTTCGCCGCTCCGCCATGCAGAAAGGAAATTCGAGTTTTATGAACGCCGACGGTGACAGTAACCCGCGACGAAAGGTGAATCAGCGAGAATAACAAAGGCAAAGCCTGTGCCCTCTGCGGCATTGGGCTCTGCCTTTTTTTGCTGCGTCATCCCCTGTCGCACCTATGTTTCAACCATTTGAAGGAGTGTTTTTTTCGTGGAAAATCTTCCCGCCCAAATTCTGCTGCAGGTGGTTTTCATCCTGCTCAACGCGTTCTTTGCCGGATCCGAGATCGCGTTTCTTTCTCTGTCCCCCATCAAGCTTTCCAAACAGGCCGAGGACGGTGACAAGACCGCCGCTGCCCTGTTGAAAGCGGTGGAAAATCCCAACAGCTTTCTTTCGGGCATCCAGGTGGCCATCACCCTGTCCGGCTTCCTGTCCGCCGCCTTCGGTACCGAAAACTTCTCCGGTTATCTGGACCGGTTCCTGCTGGAGACGCTGGCCCTGCCTTTGCCCGCCGGGGTGGCTTCGGTGATTTCCACCGTGGTGGTTACCATCATCATTTCCTTCTTCTCCATCGCCTTCGGCGAGATGGTCCCCAAGCGGGTGGCCATGCAGAAGCCCATGATGTTTGCCGTGCCCGCCATCAAGGTCCTGCGGGTGGTCAGCGTGGTGTTTGCTCCCATGACTGCCCTGCTGGACCTGTGCACCAACGGGTCGCTGCGGCTGCTGGGCATGAAGACCGAAGCCGAGGACGGTGTGGCCAGCGAGGAAGACCTGCGCCTGATGGTGGAGTCCAGCGGCGAGCAGGGCACCATCGACCAGGACGAGCAGGAATGGATCGAGAACGTGTTCGACTTCGGGGACACCACCGCCAGCAATGCCATGACTCCCGAGCCCGACGTGACCGCCTTCTCCCTGGAAGACAGCGACCAGGAGATCATGGAGACCATCCGCCGCACCGGCCTGAGCCGGTATCCCGTGTACGAAGAGGACATCAACGACATCTGCGGCATCCTGAACGCCCGGGACTTTCTGCTCAACCTGCAGGAGGAATCCCCCCGCCCGCTGAAGGAGCTGCTGCGTCCCGCCTATTTTGTGCCGGAAAGCGTCCACGCCGACCAGCTGTTCAAGGACATGCAGTCCCAGAAGCAGCACCTGGCCGTGGTGGTGGATGAGTACGGCGGCACCGCCGGCATCATCACCATCGAAGACCTGCTGGAAGAGATTGTGGGCGATATCTTTGACGAGTTTGACCCCGCCGAGCCCCAGGACCTGACCCAGGTGGGCGACGGTGTCTGGCGGGTGGCCGGTTCCATGCGGGTGGAAGATTTTGCGGAGGAAGTGGACTTCGACCTGCCGGAGGACCGGGATTATGACACGGTGGCCGGCATGATCCTGAGCTGCCTGCCCAGCATTCCCGAAGATGGCGCCACCCCCACCGTCCAGGTGTGCGGACTGCAGTTTGATGTGCAGACCATAGAGGACCGGAAGATCCTGTGGGCCATTGTGCGCAAGGTGACGCCGGAACCCACCCCCGAGGAGGAGGACGCCCGCCGCAAACGCCGCAAGCGCGACCGCAGCGAGGAAGAAGACAAGAGCGAACACACCGAAAAAGAGTGACAAGAGAAACCGGGAGGCCTGCGGGTCTTCCGGTTTTTGTGTGCGGCCACGTTTTTTCCCGGTAGAGGGTGTGAATATTCCACCGGACCCTGTTTTTTGGTGGAAAAAGGCCCCGCGCCCTGCCGGCAAAACCGGTCATGGCGCGGGGCCGCAGCGCCGGGATGCTCTCAGCGCTTGATGTCGTAGTTCATGTTCATCAGGTTGCGGATGCTCTTGGCATCGTCGGTGATGTTGGCGTCGCCGTGGATGGTGTGCTTGATGGCGCTGGATGCCACCGCAAAGTTGATCATGTCCATGGGGCGGTACTGGTGCATCATGGCGTAGATCAGACCGCTGGCAAAGGCATCGCCGCCGCCCACACGGTCCAGAATGTTGAAGGTGAAGAGTTTGCTCTCGAAGGTATGGCCTTCGTACCACATGAAGGCTTTCAGGCTGTTTTCGGAGCCGGAATGGGCATAGCGCACATGGCGGGCCAGGCACTTGATGTTGGGATAGCGGTCAATGAAATGCTGGAACACCTCGTCCTGCTGCTCATAGCTGGGCTGCAGGGGCACACCGTCCTTCCAGTCGCCCTTGGAGTGGTCCTCCTCATCCTTCCACAGATGATAGGGCTCAATGCCGAAGAGCACATCCACATACGGCAGGCACTTGGTGCAGAAGTCCCGGGCTTCTTCCCAGGTCCACAGGCTGCTGCGGAAGTTGCCGTCAAAGCTGACGGTCAGCCCCTTCTTCTTGGCGGCTTCCAGGCAGCGCAGCACAAAGTAGGCACAGTTGTCGCACAGAGCCGGAGTGATGCCGGACAGGTGCAGCCAGTCGTAGCCTTCCAGCAGTTCATCCACATCCACCTTGGTCAGGTCATATTCGGTAAAAGCGCTGTGTTTGCGGTCATAAGTAACCTTGCTGGGGCGGATGCCGTACCCGGTTTCCAGATAATAGGTTCCCAGGCGATGGGTGGGGGTTTCTTCCGGGGTGGAAAGGATCATGGGGGTGCAGTGGACGTCGTTGGAACGCAGCCAGCGCACCGCACTCTTGCCCAGGGAGTTGTTGGGCACCACACTGAAGAAGGTGCTGTCCACCCCCAGATTGGCCAGAGCCAGGGCAATATTGGCTTCGCTGCCGCCGTAGCTGGCTTCGAAGCTGGTGGCCATGCGGATTTTTTCGTAGTTGGGCGGGGTCAGCCGGAGCATGACCTCGCCGATGGTGATAAACTTGGCCGGGCTCTCGTTATCCACCAACAGCGGATTATAATTTTCCATAGCGTCCCTCTTTTCCGCCGGTACGGCTGGGCACCGGCTCTTGTTTGTTCGTCTCTTTCATTGTATTCGATTTTATCGGAGATTTCAACGGAAAATTGCGGCTGTTTTCGTAAAAACCGTGCAATATGACCCTGTTTCGCCAAATTGTCCGCCGGGCGGTTTTTCCTTTACACAGAGCGAAAAAAAAGGTATAATGTTTTGATAGTATGTCACTAATTCAGTGGGAAAGGAGCCCCCTTACATGGGCTTGCAAACCATCCAGTATATGTTCTTCCTGGCCGTGGTGGCCGGGGTCTACCTGCACCTTCCCCGCCGTGCCCAGCCGGTGTTGCTGCTGGCGGCTTCCTGGGTGTTCTACGCCCTGACCGCCGGGGGATATCTGGCTGTCACCCTGTGCATCGGCGCCTTCTCCTATCTGTGCGGGCTGGGCATTGCCCGCAAGGACGGCGCCCACAAACAGGCCTTTGTCCGTCTGGGCGTCATCGGCAGTGTAGCCATCCTGGCTTTCTTCAAATACTTCGGCTTTCTCAACGCGGTGCTGCCCGCGCCCTTCCAAATCATCATGCCCCTGGGCATCAGCTTCTACACCTTCGCCGCCATTTCCTACCTCATCGATGCGGGGCGGGGCGACTGCGAGGTGGAACGCAGTCCGCTGTACTATCTGCTGTTTCTCACCTTTTTCGGCACCGTGACCCAGGGTCCCATCCCCCGGGCCGGGGCTCTGATCCCCCAGCTGCGGGCCGAGCACCGCTTTGACGCCCAGCGCACCGTGCGGGCTTTGCGGCTGTACGCCCTGGGCCTGTTCAAGATGGTGGCGGTGTCCGACGTGCTGGGCATGGTGGTGGATGAGGTCTTCGGCTCCTGGCAGAACTACGGCGGCGGAATGCTGATTCTGGCGGCGGTGTTCTACACCTTCCAGCTGTACTTCAACTTCAGCGGCTATTCCGAGCTGGCCCGGGCCACCGGCCTGGTCCTGGGACTGGAACTGGCCGAAAACTTCAAGACACCCTTTTTTGCCACCAACTTTTCGGGATTCTGGAGCCGTTGGCACATCAGCTTTTCCTCCTGGCTACAGGATTATCTGTTCATGCCCCTGGCCTGGGCCGACACCGAGCGCCTGACCGGCGGACGTCTGCGCCGGCTGCCTCCGGAAGTCTGCGTCTTCATCGTCTTCTTTGTGTCCGGGTTCTGGCACGGCAACACCCTGCCCTTTGTGGTGTGGGGTCTGCTGCAGGCACTGTACCGGGTGGGAGAAGAACTTCTGCACCGCCGCCTGGGCAAGCCCAAAAAGAAGGCTCCTGCCCGGGTGCTGTGGGGCAAGCGGGCCGGCGTGTTTGTGCTGTGGACCCTGAGCATGGTCTTTTTCCGCATGGGGTCCGGCAACGGCACCGTAGGCGCCTGTTTCGGGTATCTGGCCGGCATGGTTCGAGGGCTTTCCCCCGTCCGGTTTGCCAGTGATGTCTACACCGCCGCGTACAACGGATTCTATGCCAACACCATGATGGTGGGAGCCTACTACGCCTTTGCGGCGGTGGTGCTGGCCCTGGCCCTCTTCCTCGACTACCGCCGCTGCTTCGGGTTCAAGAACAAGGGGTCCGAGGTGATGGTGGCAGCCATCCCCGGCGTTCGGCGCCAGGCGCTGTATCTGGTGCTGGTGACCCTGATTCTCATCGGCTACATCCTGCAGAACGGCGGGTTTGCGGCCGGTCTGGGCATGTATGCGGGGTACTGATCATGACAAACAGAAAGGCGGGTGCCCACGGCATGCTGCATATCCTCAAACGCCTTGCCCTGCTGCTGATTCCGGTATATCTGTGGCTGGCGTTCTTTGTGGCGTTTGAACCCAACAACTATTTCGGCCTGAAAGAAGACACCGATTCTTCCCAGCCGGTGGCCCGGGTGCGGGCCTACCAGCAGGCCCCCGGCGACCGGCTCATCATTGGAGACAGCCGCCTGGCCCACTTTGACATGGACCTGGTCCGCGAAGTGTCCGGCCAGGAATGGCAGAACCTGGCTTTCGGCGGCGCCAGCCTGCGGGAAAGCCTGGACCTGGCGGACTTTGTGCTGGATTCCGGCAACGGGGTGGATGCCATCCTGTTTGAGCTTTCCTTTTACACCGTCAACGCCAACTATGACACCGACCGCTTCTCCACGCTGGAGGAGACGCTGCGCAATCCCCTGGCCTACTGCCTGAATCTGGAATACAACGTCAACGCCCTGACCATGTTCATGAACATGGTGAACAACACCCCGGACAGCATCGAGTCCGGCGACTGGGGGCCGGCGGATTATTTCGACGCCGACGGCAACCTCATTCCGGTACACCGCAAGCTGTACGAGTATCCCGGGCTGATCGACGAGAAGTGCCGCAGCTGGTCGGTGAACGAGGAAGAGCTGGTGCGCCTGGGTGAGCTGGCCCGGCGCTGCAGCGAAGAAGGCGTGGAGCTGACCATCGTGCTGCCCCCCATGGCGGACCTGGTGCGCACCGAAGTGTGCGTGCCCTACCGTATCGACGAGAGGATGCAGCAGGAAGTCCTGCCGCTGCTGGCGGACTGGAGCGAGGAGTACGGCTGCACCGTGCTGGATTACGAGTGGGGCGGCAGCTGCATCACCGACGACGACACCCAGTTCTTTGATGGATTTCACCTGGACGAGAAATACGGTCTGCCGGACTGGACCCGGCAGCTGTTCACCGAGATGGGCGCCTGAGCGGCCCCGGTAAGGAAGCATAAATATGGCCTTGGATTTTTTGATTTTATATGAGCACACCGTGCGGGAATACGAAAGCGACCTGCTGCTGAAGCTGGAGCTGGAACGCCGCGGGTATTCTGTGGAGATCCGCCAGCTGCTGGACCCCAAACACCTGCGCCTGTTCGGGCGGGACAAGCCCGAAGTGCTGGTGGCCAGCTGCATGTATGACAACGAAGCCATCAACAGCCATGTGTACAACAACATCGGCCGGTGCAACAAGATCGTGAACCTGCACTGGGAGCAGATGCTCTCCGACACCCAGGAGGAGGGCGACTGGTTCAATATGAACGGCAACGCCAAGCGCTGTGTGCAGACCTGCTGGGGCAAGCGCACCGCCGCCCGGCTGCAGGCCCACGGCATGGAGGCCAAGAACACCCCCGTGACCGGCGCCGTGATGATGGATTTTCTGCGCCCGGAATTCAAAGGCTACTTCAAGGACAAAACCGCCCTGTGCCGGGAATTCGGCCTGGATGAGCACAAGCACCTGCATCTGTATATTTCCAGTTTCGGTTACGCCAGCATGTCCGACGCCGAGGTGGCCGAACTTTCCAAGATGGCGGGCACCGATTTCACCGGCTTTGCCCGCACCAACCGGCTTTCCATGGCCGAAACCCTGGACTGGTTTGACCGGTATCTGGCCGAGCACCCGGAGGTGGAACTGGTTTACCGCCGCCATCCCAGCGAATGGAACAGCCCCGCCCTGGACGCGCTGGCCAAAAAGCGCCCCAACTTTCATGTGATCTTTGCAGACAGCGTAAAGCAGTGGATTGTGGCGGCGGATTCCATCTCCATCTGGATGAGCACCTCCATTGCGGAGGTATACATGGCAGGCAAGAGCTGCCACATCCTGCGCCCCACCCCCATCGAGCACGAGTACGACCCGGTGATCTACAAGGGCGCCCGGTATGTGACCGATTACGACGGCTTTGTGGCCGCCATGGCGGAGGAGAATCCCCCCTTCCCCATTCCACGGGAAGTGATCGAAGGATACTTTGACCCCAGCCAGCGCCCGGCCTACCTGCGCATGGCCGACCTGCTGGAGGATGTGTACAAGAATCCGCCCCGGGACACCCCCATGGGCGCAGGGTTCAAGCCCCACTTCAATCTGCTGAAATTCGTGGCCCTGTGGGGGGTACATCTGTTGTACCGCCACGGGTGGGAGCCCAAAAAGGTCTTTGCCTTCTGCCCGCCTCTGGCCAACTTCGCCCAGCGCATCTACGGTTATGTGGACAAGGCCCACGTCACCCCTGAACAGGTCGAGGCCATGACCGCGCGCATCCGCCTCTACGTGACCGCCCGCTGACCCGTCCCCACCCTTGCACCAAAGGAGCATACCATGCCCGACACACCCAAAAAGCAGGAATCCTTTCTCGGCAGCCTGATGAAATATTCGGTGGCCACCTATCTGGGCTTTCTGATCAGCGGCGCCGCCCTGGTGGTCAAGGGCGTTCTGCCCCCCGACCGCTACGCCGTGCCCGCCTCCTTCATGGCCTACACCACCTCGCTGATGAACGTGGGCATGCTGGGGTTGGACCAGGGACTGCTGCGCTTTTTCCGGGAACCGCCGGAAGGCGCCACCGGCCGGGGCATGTTTGCCGCCAGCACCCGCCTTTCTCTGCTGGTCATGGCGGTGGTGGGGCTGGTGGGCTCCGCTTTCTTTGCCGAACCCCTGTCCGCCGCCTTCGGCCTGGGCCAGAACGGGGCCATCCTGGTGCCGTTTTTGTTCCTGAACGCCGCGCTGTACATGCTGGTGCGGTATCTGAACGTGCTGCTGCGTCTGGAAAACAACGTCCGGGCCTACACCGCCGAAACCCTGTGGATGCAGGCCTGTCTGAACCTGCTGTATCTGCTGCCGGGATTTTTCACCAGCAAAACCTGGGTGTTCATTGCGGCGGCCGTGGCCAGCTTCGGCTGCGTGGCCATCGCCTTCTGGTTCAAGGCCAAGGCCCCCATCCGGGCGGGCAAGGTTCCTTACAAGGCGGTGTATCGCCAGATGGTCCCCTACAGCATTGCCCTGGCCCCCGCCGCCGTGCTCACCCCGCTGTTTCAGTCCGTCTGTCTGTCCTTCCTGGCCAGCAACACCTTCTCCCAGGGGTTGTTTGCCTTTGCCTACCAGCTGTCCATGCTGGTGACCACCGTACAGGCCGGTTTTTCCACCTACTGGGGCCCTTACGTGTTTGCCCATTACCGGGACGAGCAGGCCCGCATCGGACGGATTCACGACCTTCTGAACTTCCTGATTTTCGGATTTTTCTGCCTGCTGGTCATGTTTGAGGACATCATCTTCCTCATCTTCCCCAGCAAGGAACCCTGCATGCGGTTCTTCCCGCTGATGATGCTGGCCGCGGTGTTCCTGATCCTGATGGAAGGCACCGTCTACGGCAACGCTATCGCCCGCCGCCCCCACCACGACACCATCGGTGTGGCGGTGGGTGTGGGCATCGAGCTTGTGCTGTGCATCTGGCTGGTGCCCCATTACTCGGTGACCGGGGCCGCAGCGGCGCTGGTGGCCGGCAATGCGGCGATGTTTTTGTACCGCACCGTTACCGGGCAGTACTACTACCGTACCATCCCCAGCTACCCCCGCACCATCTCCGGATTTCTGCTGGCTTTGGCCGCCGGCGCCGTCGGGGTTGTATTTTACCAGCATTTTGTGGTAAAGTTTGTGCTGGTGGGAGCGATTCTCTTTATCTACTGCACCCTGTACCGTCCCCAGCTGCAAAAGCTGTGGCAGCTGGGAATTGGCCTGCTGCGCAAGCTGGCCCGCCGCTGAGGAGGTGGCCCTGATGGAACACCTGGGCACCGTGCCCCTGTCCACGCCGCGGCTGAACCTGCGGCGACTGACCTTTGATGATTGCCGCACCATGTTCGACAACTGGGCCGGAGACCCGCTGGTGACCCGGTATCTGCGCTGGGACGCCCACCGGGACTGGACCGTCACCGCCGAGTATCTGTACGAGGTGGAAAAGCATTATTCCGACCCCACCTTCTACAACTGGGGCATTTGCCTCAAGGACGGCACCCTCATCGGCACCATCGGTGTGGTGCCGGCGGAGCGGATTGCCGCCGAAGGCTGGCAGACCCTGCCCGCCGATCTGTGCACCACCGATATCTGGGAGCCCGGGTACGCCCTGGGCCGCACTTGGTGGGGGCATGGATATGCCACCGAAGCCATGGCGGCGGTGCTGGATTTCTGGTTTGCCCGGGTGGGTGGACCCTGGCTTTCCATCTGCCACGCCATCGAAAATCCCGCCAGCGGCCGGGTGATTGAAAAATCCGGCTTTACCTATGACCACGACGCGGTATACCACAAGTATGACGGCACACCCGTGCCCTGCCGCGCGTATTATAAAATCAACCCAAACAAGGAGATGTAAATGGACGACTTTACTCTGGATTTCACATCCGACCCTCTGAGTACCCTGGACGATCTGGACCCCTTCCCTTCCGACCCGGAAGAGGAACACCACGCCATTCCGGTGGTTCTGCTGGCCCTGGACCAAGGAAAGTTTGATGCCCAGCGCAGCCTGGATGAACTGGCGGCCCTGGCCGAAGCCAATGGCATGGAAGCCGTGGCCACCGTTACCCAGAAGCGCTCCACCCCGGAGGCCGCTACCATGCTGGGTGAAGGCAAGGTGGCCGAAGCCCGGCTGGTGTGCATGAACACCCGGGCCGAAGCGGCCATCTTTGACGGCGAGCTTTCGGGCAGCCAGATCCGCAACCTGTCCGCCGCTTTGCAGGTGGAGGTGCTGGACCGCACCATGCTGATTCTGGAAATCTTCAAATCCCGGGCTTCCACCAACGAAGGCAAGCTGCAGACCGAACTGGCCATGCTGCGCTATCAGCTGCCCCGCCTGCAGGGGCTGGGCGAAGCGCTGAGCCGTCAGGGCGGCGGCGGTGGCGGTGGCGGCGGTGCCCGCCGCGGCGCCGGCGAGACCAAGCTGGAACTGGACCGGCGGCACCTGCACCATCGCATCGAGCACCTGGAAGGACGGCTGAAGGAGCTGGAAAAGCGCCGGGGCGAAACCCGCCGTGCCCGCCAGAAGAACAATGTGCCGGTGGTGGCCCTGGTGGGCTATACCAACGTGGGGAAATCCAGCCTGATGAACGCCCTGTGCGGGGCGGAAATCTTTGAGGCTGACATGCTGTTTGCCACCCTGGACCCCACCGCCCGGCGCCTGACCCTGCCCAGCGGTCTGACCGTGGTGCTGGTGGACACCGTCGGCTTTGTGAGCCGCCTGCCCCACCATCTGGTGGATGCCTTCAAGAGCACCCTGGAGGAAGCCGCCTACGCCGATGTGATTCTGAAGGTGGCAGATGCCAGCGACAACGAGGCCGCGGCCCAGCTGGCCGTGACCGATGAGGTATTGGAATCCCTGGGGTGTTCGGACATTCCCCAGATCGTGGTGTACAACAAGTGCGACAAGCCCGGCGCTGTCTCCTTTGACCCGGCGGTGCTGCTGACCAGCGCCAAGACCGGCCGCGGTCTGGATGAACTGCTCAAGCGTCTGGATGAAACCCTGTCCCATCGGGTGCGCACCATCGAGGTGCTGCTGCCCTACGACAAGCTGTCTCTGGCGGATATTCTGCGCAGCCGCGGCAGCGTGGCCGAGGAGGAATACCGCGCCGACGGCGTGTACTATAAGGGTACCGTGAAGATCGACGATCTGCACCGGTTTGAAGAGTATATGCTCTGATTGTCTTATATAAACGGCGGGCCCGCCGTACCGTGATGGTACGACGGGCCTGTTTTTTTGTATTTTGTATAAAATTGGGGTTACTTGCCAGCGGCGGCACCGCTGGTGTCCCCCGCCACCGCCTTGATGGCGGAAACGGTGGCAGCCATGTCCTGCATGTTGCTGGGCACAATGATCTTGGTGGCCTTGCCGTCCGCCACCCGCTCCATGGCTTCCATGCTGCGCAGGGCCAGCATGTTCTCGGAGGGGGCGGCTTCGTTGATCAGACGGATGGAGTCGGCCTTGGCCTTCTGCACCAGCAGCAGGGCCTGGGCCTGGCCTTCGGCCTCCCGGATCTTCTGTTCCTTGACGGCCTCGGCCCGCAGAATGGCACTTTCCTTCTCGCCTTCGGCGCGGGTGATGGCGGCCTGCTTCTCACCTTCGGCCAGCAGAATGCTGGCGCGCTTTTCCCGGTCGGCCTTCATCTGCTTTTCCATGGCGGTGCGGATTTCCTGCGGCGGCTCGATGTTTTTCAGCTCAATGCGGTTGACCTTGATGCCCCAGCGATCGGTGGCTTCGTCCAGGGTGGCGGTGATCTTGGTGTTGATCAGGTCACGGCTGGTCAGGGTTTCATCCAGGGACATGGAACCGATGATATCACGCAGGGTGGTGGCGGACAGGTTTTCGATGGCGGCGATGGGCCGGGTCACGCCGTAGGCGTAGGCCTTGGCGTCAAACACCTGGAAGAAGACCACCGTGTCGATCATCATGGTGACATTATCCCGGGTAATGACCGGCTGCGGGGGAAAGTCGGCCACCTCTTCCTTGAGAGAAACCCGGCGGGCGATGCGCTCGATGAAAGGCACCTTGATGTGCAGGCCGGCGTCCCAGGTTTCTTTATAGACACCCAGCGACTCGATAACGTAAGAGTTGGATTGCGGAACAATGACGATGCAGCGCACAATCACCACCAGTGCAACCACCAGCAGGATGGCGACGAGAATGACTCCCCAGGGCATGAGATTACCTCCTTCTACTTTGAAAAAATGCTATTTTTCGCCAAAGCGGCGCCAAAACAGGGGCGCGCCGCCGGCATGCTTATACGGTTTCTTCCACAGGCGCGGCGCACACCGTCAGGATGGCGCCGTCGGCGGCGGTCACCAGGCAGCGGGTGCCCTGGGGCAGAGCTTCCTCCGCCCGGGCCTGCCAGTCCAGGCCGTCCACCCGCACCCGGCCGATCTCTCCGGGCAGAATGGCCTGCAGCACCACGCCACGCTTGCCCACACTGAGGGCCGAACCGTTGGTGACCGGGGCTTTTTTGTTGCGGCGGCGGGCCGCCAGGGTGGGAACCATGATGGCCAGGGTCACGGCGGACACCACCGCAAACACCAGGAACTGAACGGGCAGCGAATTGGTGAACAGACTGACGATCAAAGCCACGGCCGCCCCCACCGCAAACCAGATGGAAATCAAGGCGGTTGTGGCGGCTTCGGCAGCCACAAAGACGATGACGGCGATGAGCCATATAATGCTATCCATAGCTTCGAATCCCTCCTTCTGCTATTTGACATAATCTTAACAGCCGGGGATTGTAAAGTCAATATACCCCTTGTAAAATTGTGAAAGCTTTGCCGGGCGGTTCCTGTCGCTGCGCAAAAAAATGCTTGCCCTTCCCAGAATATGGCACTGCCTTGCCCCGGATGCAAAAAAACGACCGCTGCCCCAATGGACAGCGGTCGTTTTCTCAGTAGATTTTGAAGTAGCCCACATTCCGGGGATGGTTGTCCTCCACCAGAATGGTGAACCCGCCGGGATTGACCTCGGCGGATTTGCCGAAGGCCTGGGTGCACAGCAGGTGCGGGCCGCGGTTCAGGATGACTTCGGCGGTCTGGGTTTTGCCCACGCGGCGGAAGTGCAGCACATCCTCCGCTGCCTCCACCAGCTCGATGCTGCCGCCGTCGAACGCGTCGCAGCTGCGGCGCAGGTTGGCCAGGTTGGCCAGCGGGCCGCGCAGACGCTTTTCGGTGCTGTTCCAGTCGTAGAACGCCCGGTTGAAGGGATCGCGGTACCCCTGCATGGCAATCTCGTCCCCGTAATAGACGCACGGCACACCGGGCAGGGTGTAGATCAGGGCGTAGGCCAGCAGCAGACGGCGGATGGCGCCCTCCATCCGGGCAGCCGGGATACGCCGGCCGCTCTGCCAGAAGCGGTCCCGCCCGTTGGCGGGCTCGTCCGCAATGGCGGTGATGGCCCGCTCGGTATCATGGGTGGACAGGAAGTTCATGGCACAGTCCAGCGCCGGTTTGGGGTAGTTTTCGCAGATGGAAAGGATGCGGTCGGCAATCTCCTCCGCCTTGGCGCCGCAGACAAAATCAATGGCGGCGTTGCGGAAGGGATAGTTCATGGTGGTGTCCAGGCCGTGACCACGCAGGTAGGTGCGGCGGTGACCGAAGCCTTCCTTGGTGGTGGCATCCTCCCACACTTCCCCGATGAGGAGTTTGTCCTCGCCATGGGATTTGACGGCAGCACGAATCTTTTCAATGAAATCATCGGGCAGTTCGTCGGCCACGTCCAGCCGGAAGCCGGAAGCCCCCAAATTGAGCCAGGTATCGATGACACCGCCCTTGCCGCAGACGAACTCGGTGTAGGAGGGGGAATCCTCCTGCACTTCGGGCAGGGTTTCGAAGCCCCACCAGCTGCGGTAGCCGCACTTATAGCCGGAGTCGAAATCGTACCAGCCGCGGTAGGGCGAGTGGCGGTCACGATAGGCACCGCCGGGGCCGTAGCGGCCTTCCCGGTTGAAATAGCGGGAATCCGAACCGGTGTGGCTGAACACGCCGTCCAGAATGATGCGGATGCCGTACCGCTTGGCCTCGGTGCACAGATCGGCAAACTGCCGGTTGGTACCCAGCAGCGGATCGGCTTTCAGATAGTCGGCGGTGTTGTACCGGTGGTTGGAATGGGCCTCAAAGATGGGATTGAGGTAGATGCAGCTGATGCCCAGCCTTTGCAGGTAGGGCAGTTTCTGCTGGATGCCCACAAAGTCGCCGCCGTAATAGTCCATATTCAGGTAGCCTTCGGGCTGTTCGGTGGGCCAGAAATAAGGTTCGCCGGTCTTGTCCGGGCGGTAGATGCGGTCGGCAAAGGGCATGGGCTTGTTGGGCACGCCCTCACAGAAGCGGTCGGGGAAAATCTGGTACATGGTGCCGTTCTTGATCCAGTCCGGTGTTTTGAAGTCCGGTTCATAGACGGTCAGCTGCCAGCAATCCCCTTCCACCCAGGTCAGTTCCCCCTCGGCGTTGGCGCCGCGGCAGATCTTGCGGAAGTCGGTATACAGATCAAAATAATAGAAATACAGGCCCGACGTGGTGGGCGTCACCGTGACCGAGAAATGGTTGGAGCCCTGGTCCTGCCCGTCAAAGTCCATGCGGTAGTGCACAGGGTCTTCCCGGTCTTTGGTCAACACCAGATGGGGGTCCACATAGCCGTAGTCCTGGGGCACATCCAGGTGCAGGGTGACCGCCGTGCCCGCCGGCACGGCCCCGAAGGGGCTCTTGAATCGGGGCAGGCGGCTGTTGAAAAAGGTATGCGACATAGATTGATCGTCCGTCCCTTCAGGGTGAGTTTACCCGAAAAGACCGCCGCACAAAAACGGCGGCGGTCGGGTTTCGGAAAGTCAGTTTACGGGCGGCTCAGCGAACCGGGGTGGCGCCCCAGATATCGCGGGCGTAATCCATCACCGAACGGTCGGCGGAGAAGATGCCGGCGTTGGCGATGTTCATCAGGCTCATGCGGTTCCAGGTTTCGCGGTCACGATACAACTGCTGCACAGTGGCCTGGGCACGGCGGTAATCCTTGAAGTCGGCCATGACCATATAGGGGTCGCTGTTGCGCAGGTTGTTGGTGATCTCGCTGAAGTTTTCGCCGTTCCAGCCCTTCTCCAGCAGATCCAGCACCGCCATGGCAATGTTGTCGTCGGAGATATAGGCCTGGGGATGGTAGCCCATGCCCTTCAGAGCGTTGACCTCGGGGGTCAGCATGCCGAAGATGATTTCGTTCTCATGACCGGCGGCATCGGCGATCTCCACGTTGGCGCCGTCCAGGGTGCCCAGGGTGATGGCGCCGTTGAGCATGAACTTCATGTTGCCGGTGCCGGAAGCTTCGGTGCCGGCCAGAGAGATCTGCTCGGACACTTCGGAGGCGGGCATCAGCTGTTCGGACAGGGTGACGCAGTAGTCTTCCAGATAGACGATGCGCAGCTTGCCCTGCACAGCGGGGTCGGAATCAATGAGCTGGCCCAGCTTGCAGATCATGCGGATCATCTGCTTGGCCATATAGTAGCCGGGGGCCGCCTTGGCGCCGAAGATATAGGTCTTGGGGATGAAGTCGGCGTTGGGGTTGGCCTTCAGGTACAGGTACTCGGCCGCGATGTTCAGCGCGTTCAGGTGCTGGCGCTTGTACTCATGCATGCGCTTGACCTGGCAGTCGAAGATGGAATCGGGGTCAATGAGCTGGCCGGTGGCGCGCTCCAGATAGTTGGCGAACTGCACCTTGTTGGCCCGCTTCACGCCGTCCAGCTTCTTCAGGAAAGCCTTGTCGTTGGCGAACTTTTCCAGCTTCTTGAGCTGGGAAGCGTCGGTCTTGAAGCCGTCACCGATGCTCTCGCTGAGCAGATCGGTCAGGCCGGGGTTGGCGCACAGCAGCCAGCGGCGGTAGGCAATGCCGTTGGTGACGTTCTTGAAGGCCTTGGGCTTGTACAGGAAGTAGTCGTGGAAGACGCTGTCCTTGATGATCTCGCTGTGCAGCTTGGAAACGCCGTTGATGGAATGGCAGGTGTAGGCGCAGATGTTGGCCATGCGGACCTGGTTGTCGCCCAGGATGGCCATATAGTCGATCTTGCCCTGGTCGCCGGGGAAAGCCTTGGCCAGGTCGGCGCGGCAGCGGCGGTCCATCTCGCAGACGATCTGCCAGATGCGGGGCAGGGTGGAACGGAAGATGTCCACATTCCACTTTTCCAGAGCCTCGCTCATGACGGTGTGGTTGGTGTAGGCAAAGACCTTCTGGCAGATGGCGAAGGCATCTTCCCAGCTGTAGGAGCACTCATCCAGCAGGATGCGCATCATTTCGGGGATGGCCAGGGTCGGATGGGTATCGTTCAGCTGGATGGCCACCTTGTCGGGCAGGTTGTCCAGGGTGCCGTACTGGTTCAGATGGTTGCCCAGGATATCGGCCACAGAGGCGGCGGAGAAGAAGTACTGCTGACGCAGACGCAGGATCTTGCCTTCGGTGTGGTTATCGTTGGGGTACAGGATCTTGGAGATCAGTTCGGCGGAAGCGCTCTGGCTAATGGCGGTGTTGTAGTTGCCGGCGTTGAAGCTGCTCATATCGAAGCTGGGCGCCTTGGCCTGCCACAGACGCAGCTTGGCCACGCCGGACGTGCCGTAACCGGCCACATACATATCGTTGGGCACAGCGATAACGCTGTTGTAGTTTTCGTACTTGACATGGTGGAAGCCGCCGTCCCAGGTCTCGATGGCCTGGCCGTCAAAGCGGATTTCCTGGGCCTGGTCGGGATGGCTCTTGATCCAAACCTGGCCGCCGGGCAGCCAGTTGTCGGCAGTTTCCTGCTGCCAGCCGTCCACGATCTTCTGCTTGAAGATGCCGTACTCATACAGGATGGAATAGCCGGTGCCGGGGATGCAGTCGGTGGCCATACCGTCCAGATAGCAGGCCGCCAGACGGCCCAGACCGCCGTTGCCCAGACCGGCATCCGGTTCCTGGTTGTAGATGCTGTCGATGTTGACGCCGGCCTTTTCCAGAACAGCCTCGGCCACTTCGTTCAGGCCCAGGTTGAACAGGCTGGTGCGCAGGCTGCGGCCCATCAGGAATTCCATGCACAGGTAGTAGACCTGCTTTTTGCCTTCACCCAGGGTGCGGGCCTGGAATTTCTTCTGCTGATCGGACATGATCTGGCGCACGATGGCGGCCATGCAACGGTAGATCTGATCCACCGAGGCAACGTCCAGCGTGACGTTGCACTCGCTCATCAGGGTATCCTTGAGCAGCTTATCGAACTCTTTTTCCGTATATTTCACCAAAACGACTCTCTCCTTCTACAGAATTTCGCGTTTTTGTCAAGCCGACACAATGGCGGCTTCTGGGTCCTGAGGCAGGCGGTTTGACACATGTTTAGCAAACCACTTGATTTTTATTATAGTAAAAATCTTCCTATTTAGCAAGGGTTTTTGCCCTCATCGCGTGAATTTTGCATTTTTACACAAAAGGGCTTTTTCTCGGCCCGGTTTTATACTATAATATAGTATACCTGTGAACAATAGCGTAGAGTCTGATTTTCCAGAAAGATTTTTATGCAGCAAAGGAGTTTCAGTATGCCTACTTCCAAAGTACGTTTGAATATTTGCGGGTCCAGCTATGTGATTGCCACCACCGAGAGTGAAGACTATATGCAGAACCTGGCGGACCGCCTGAACCTGGATATGAACGAGCTGATGTCCTCTTCCAACACGGTGTCCATCACCACCGCCGCTGTCATGACCGCCCTGAGCTACCGTGACGAGCTGGAAAAGGCCAGCGGCAGCGCCGACAACATGCGCCGCCAGATCAAGAATTATCTGGAGGACGCCGCTTCCGCCAAGATGGCCGCCGAGGAACTGCGCCGGGAAAACGACGCCCTGCGCAAGCAGGTGGACGACCTGCGCCGCCGCCTGAACCTGCGGGATACCGCCCTGAACGGATGAGCATGGCCCACAAGATTCCGGGGCCGGAGATCCTGGCCCCGGCCGGAAATGCACAAATGCTGAGCGCCGCTGTTTACAGCGGCGCTGATGCTGTTTATCTGGGTCTGACCGGGTACAACGCACGGCGCAGCGCCGGCAACTTCACGCCGGAGGAACTCTGCGACGCCGTGCGCTTTTGTCATGCCCGGGGGGTGCGGGTCCATGTGACCCTGAACACCCTGGTGTTCGGCAACGAACTGTCCGGTCTGGCCGATGCGGTGCGGGCCGTGGCTGAAGCCGGGGCCGACGCGGTGATTGCGAACGACCTGGCCGTGGCGGCCTTGGTCAAGCAGATCGCCCCCGGACTGCACCTGCACGCCTCCACCCAGATGACCATCCACACCCCCGAGGGGGCCCGGCAGATGGCTGAGATGGGCTATGACCGGGTGATCCTGGCCCGGGAGCTTTCCCTGGAGGAGATCCGGGCGGTGGTCAAGGCCAGTCCCATCGAGGTGGAAGTTTTCATCCACGGTGCCATGTGCATGGCGGTGAGCGGCCAGTGCATGATGAGTGCCTTTCTGGGCGGACGCAGCGGCAACAGGGGCGCCTGTGCGGGCCCCTGCCGCCTGCCCTTTGACGCCACCCCCGGGCTGCGGCCCGGCCAGCCGGGCACAGCCTGCCATCTGAGCCTGAAAGACATGGACCTGGTACCCCATATGGCGGCCCTGATGGACGCCGGGGTGGCCAGCGTGAAGATTGAGGGGCGGCTGCGCACCCCCGAGTACGCGGCCGCCGCTGTGGCCGCCTGCCGGGCCGCCCGGGAAGGCAAGGCCTACGATGAGACCCTGCTGCGGGACATCTTCTCCCGCTCCGGCTTCACCGACGGCTATCTGGTGGGCCGCAACGACAAAAACATGTTCGGTGTACGCACCCAGGCGGACGCCGATGCCACCCGGGCGGCCACACCCAAGGCCCGGGAGCTGTTCCGCCGGGAACTGTCCCGGATTCCGGTGACCTTCTCGGTGGAAGTGCTGCCCGACAGCATTGCCCTGACCGCCGCCGACACCGAAGGCCGCGCTGCCCGGGCGGTGAGCCGCACCGCGCCCCAGCCCGCCCAGAAGGATCAGAGCGAGGCCATCACCCGGGCGCTGTCCAAGACCGGCGGCACCCCTTTCTGTGTGGGAGACATCCGGCTTCCGGAGGAAGCCCGCACCGCCTTCCTGCCGGGCAGCGAATGGAACGAGCTGCGCCGGGAAGCGCTGGAGCGCCTGCTGGAATTCCGCAGCGCGCCGGCCCCCAAAGAGGTACATCCCTGTTTCCTGCCCGTCTGGACGCCCCGCCGTCCCGGTCTGCCCAAGCTGGCCGCCCGCTTTGAGCGGGCCGAGCAGATTCCCGCAGACCAGGCCGACAAGCTGGCTTTTCTGGTTCTGCCGGTGGGACAGGCTGCCAAACTGCCCGAACCACTGCGTTCCCGCACCCTGCTGGAACTTCCCCGGGTATGCTTCGGCGCCGGTGAGGAAGCCGCCAAGGCTGCCCTGGCAGCTTGTGAGGGCCAGGGCTACAAGGGTGTGGTGCTGAACAATCCCGCCCAGCTGCGGTATGCCACTTCCCTGCCCCGGTACGGCGGCATGGGCCTGAACGTAACCAATCCCGTATCTGCCGGGCGCTGGCGGGACCTGGGCCTGCAGGGGATGCTGGTTCATCCCGAAACGCCCCTGCCCGCCATGAGCCTGATCGACCCGGGCCTGCCCACCGCCGCCCTGTGCTACGGCCACATGCCCCTGATGCTGACCCGGGCCTGTCCGCTGAAAAACGTGCGGGACTGCAAGGGCTGTTCCCGCAGCGGCAGCCTGCGGGACCGCAAGGGCCGGGATTTTCCGGTGCGGTGTTCCGCCCCTGCCATGGCCGGCATCCGCACCGTCTACAATCCGGTGCCGCTGTACATGGGAGACCGTCTGAAGGAATTGCCGGTGGATTTTGCTCTGGCCGCCTTCACCCTGGAAGATTCCGACCGGGTCCACCAGATTTTGGAGCTGCTGCTGGCGGGCCGTGGATTTGACAGCGAGTTCACCCGTGGATTATACTATACAGGTTGAACCTGCCCCCAAAAGGAGACAATATGGAACGCAAGACCGTGAAATTCAAGCGGCTGAATCCTGCCGCCAAGGCTCCCGCCTACGCCACCGCCGGCGCGGCGGCCGCCGACCTGTGCGCCCTGCTGGACGCGCCCCTGACCGTGGAACCCATGCAGCGGGTGCTGGTGCCCACCGGGCTGGCCATCGAACTGCCCGGCCCCGAGTGTGTGGCCCTGGTATATGCCCGCAGCGGGCTTTCCATCAAGCACGGCCTGTGCATGGCCAACGGTGTGGGCGTGGTGGACAGCGACTACCGGGGCGAATTGAAGGTGCCCATGGTGAACCTGGGCACCGAGGCCTATACCATCGCCCCCGGCGAGCGGGTGGCCCAGCTGTGCATTGCACCGGTGTGGCAGGCCGATTTTGTGGCCGCCGATACCTTGGGCGATACCGCCCGGGGCGAAGGCGGGTTCGGGTCCACCGGCCGGGGCTGAGAATCGCCCCCCTTGCGGCCGGAAAGCTAAATTTCGCCAGGATTTGATTCCGCAACGCTATATAATAGCCAACGAAAGGAAACATCCCATGTCATTGCTCCTTGCATCCGGCAGCCCCCGCCGCCGGGAACTGCTTGCCCTGATCACCAAGAACTTCACCGTCTGTGCCAGCGACGTGGACGAAAGCAAGATTGCGGCGGACTGCCCCGCCCATCTGGCCCAGGCGCTGGCCGTGGCCAAGGCCCGGGCGGTGGAGGTGCAGCACCCGGAGGACATCGTTCTCGGGTGCGACACGGTGGTGGAATGTGACGGCGAGGTTTTCGGCAAGCCAAAAGACGAAGCCGACGCGGCCCGCATGCTGCGGGCACTGTCCGGCCGCACCCACCTGGTACATACCGGGGTGTGCGTCTGCGGCGGCGGCAAGGCCGCCTACTGTGTGGAAACCTCCCGCGTTCACTTTGCCCCCATCGCGGAGGAGGATCTGCTGCGCTATGTGCGCACACCGGAGCCTTACGACAAGGCCGGAGCGTACGCCATTCAGGGCCACGCCGCGCTGTGGTGCAGCGGCATTGAGGGATGTTATTACAACATTATGGGTCTGCCCGTCCATCGAACGGCACAGCTGCTGAGCCAGTTTATGGCACTGTGATCGCTCCTGGCGCCGGGAGCCCGGCGCAAAGGAGAGCACAATGGCGAATTTTCTGACCCGATTTTTTCACAGCATCAGCGAGGGACTGCACAACATGTTTACCAAAGATATCGGCATTGACCTGGGCACCGCCAACACCCTGGTGTACATGAAGGGCCGGGGCATCATCATGCGGGAACCCAGCGTGGTGGCGGTGGACACCCGCACAGATGAACTGCGGGTGCGCAGCGTGGGCCACGAAGCCAAGGCCGTCATCGGCCGGGCACCGGGCTCCATCGTGGCGGTGCGGCCCCTGAAAGACGGCGTCATCGCCGACTTTGACATCACCGCCGCCATGCTGCAGAGCTTCATCCGCCAGGCCTGCGGCAAAAGCCTGTTTGCCAGGCCCCGGGTGGTCATCTGCGTGCCTTCCGGCGTGACCGAGGTGGAACGCCGGGCTGTACGCCAGGCGGCCGTGCGGGCCGGCGCCAAGCAGGTCACGGTGGTGGAAGAACCCATGGCCGCCGCCATTGGCGCAGGGCTGCCCACCACCGACCCTGTGGGCAGCATGATCGTGGATATTGGCGGCGGCACCGCCGAGGTGGCCGTGATCAGCCTGTCCGGCATTGTGGCCAGCCGCAGCGTGCGCTGCGCCGGCGATGCCCTGGACCAGAGCATCATCGCCTTCATCAAGCGCAAATACAACCTGCTGGTGGGTGAGCGCACCGCCGAGCAGATCAAGATCGAGATCGGTTCCGCCTGTCCCCAGGACCCCGAAACCTCCATGGAGATCAAGGGCCGCAACCTGGTGGACGGTCTGCCCAAGGACATTCTGGTCCGCTCCGAAGAAGTCCGGGAGGCTATGAGCGAATGCCTGATGCGCATTGTGGACGCTATCAAGGACACCCTGGAATGCACCCCGCCGGAACTGTCCAGCGATATCATTGACCGGGGCATCATGCTTTCGGGCGGCGGCGCTTTGCTGCGCGGGCTGGACACCCTGATCCAGAACGAGACCGGCATCGAGGTATACATTGCCGAAGCGCCCCTGGACTGCGTGGCCCTGGGCGCCGGTGCGGTGCTGGACCGTCCTTCCCTGGCCGGACAGCGCCGGGAAGAACCCAGCTATCTGTAACCCAACAAACCAAAAGAGGCTTCCCGCTGTGGGAAGCCTCTTTTTCCTTGATTTATTGCGCCGCGGTGCGCTGTTCGCTTTCCCAGGCCGCCAGCAGGGATGCCGCTGCCTGTTCCAGCTGTTCCCGGGCCTCCACCACCGCCTGGGTGTCCGCCGGGGTCATGGTTTCGGCCTTCTTGCGGCGGGTCTGCTTTTCCAGCGCTTTCTCCGCCTCCTTGATGTGGTTCTTGCTCTCCCGGTCCAGGGCTTTGCCCGCCTTGCTGCCCAGAGCCGTGTTCACCCGGTAGAGGGCGCTTTCCGCCGCGTTCAATGCCTCGATGGCGGCTTTGCGTTCCTTGTCCTGCCCGGCATACATGGCCGCGTCCCGCATGGCCCGCTGGATTTCCTCCTCGCTGAGGTTGGAAGTGCCGGTGATGGTGATGCTCTGATGCTTGCCGGTCTCCAGGTCCTTGGCGCTGACCGTCACAATGCCGTTGGCGTCGATGTCAAAGGTGACCTCGATCTGGGGCACGCCGGCCCAGGCCCGCTTGATCCCCTTGAGGGTGAAGGTGCCCAAAAGCTTATTATCCCGGGCGAACTCCCGTTCCCCCTGCAGCACTTTGATTTCCACGGTAGACTGGAAGGGGGCCGCCGTGGTGAAGATCTTGGAAAACCGGGTGGGGATGGTGGAATTGCGCTCAATGAGGTGGGTGGCCACACCGCCCACCGTCTCGATGGACAGGGTCAGGGGGGTCACATCCATGAGCAGCAGGCTCTCTCCGCCGCTGGCCAGCACCTCGCCCCCCAGCCGTCCCCCCTGCACGGCGGCTCCCAGGGCCACACATTCGTCGGGGTTCAGCGTCTTGGAAGGCTCCAGATCGATCATCCGCATCACCTTGGCCTGCACCGCCGGAATGCGGGTGGAACCGCCTACCAGCAGCACCTGGTCCAGGTCGTTGGCGGCCAGCCCCGCATCCCGCAGGGCGTTCTTCACCGGCAGGGCGGTGCGCTCCACCAGATCGGAGGTCAGCTCGTCGAACTTGGCCCGGGTCAGGGTGGTTTGCAGATGCACCGGTCCGTTGGCCGTGCTGGCCAGGAAGGGCAAGTTGATATCGGCCTGGCGGGCGCTGGAAAGCTCCTTCTTGACCTTTTCCGCCTCCTCCCGCAGGCGCTGTACCGCCACCGGGTCGTTATGCAGGTCCACACCATGCTCGGCGCGGAAATTTTCCATCAGCCAGTTGGCGATGCGCTCGTCAAAGTCGTCGCCGCCCAGGTGGTTGTCGCCGCAGGTGGCCAGCACCTGCACGATGCCGTCCCCGATCTGGATCAGGGAGACGTCAAAAGTACCGCCGCCCAGGTCGTACACCATGACGGTCTGGGCCTTGCCGTTGTCCAGCCCGTAGGCCAGGGCTGCGGCGGTGGGTTCGTTGATGATGCGCCGGACATTCAGCCCAGCAATGCGCCCGGCATCCTTGGTGGCCTGGCGCTGGGCATCGTTGAAATAGGCCGGTACGGTGATGACCGCCTCGGTCACCGGTTCGCCCAGGTAGGCCTCGGCGTCCGCCCGCAGTTTTTGCAGGATCAGGGCACTGATCTCCTGCGGGGTATAGCACTTTCCGTCGATGGGAATGCGGGCGTCACTGCCCATCTTGCGCTTGACGCTGCAGACAGTGCGGGCCGCGTTGGTGACCGCCTGGCGCTTGGCCGGGTCGCCCACCAGTCGTTCCCCCGTTTTGGTAAAGGCCACCACCGACGGGGTGGTGCGCTGCCCTTCCCGGTTGGGAATCACAACCGGGCGGCCGCCCTCCACTACCGCCACACAACTGTTGGTGGTGCCCAAATCAATTCCGATGATTTTGCCCATTGCGTATAAGTTCCTTTCCGAAAAAAGCCGGCCCGCAATGCCGGTTAGGCACAGAAATCCCGCTTTCCGCGCCCTGTTTACATTTATTTTAGCGCGAGGGTCGGGAAAATGTGTTGCCAAATCGTAAACAGTATGCGAAAATTGCGGGACGGCCGCCGCGGCGCCCCTTTGGGTTGACGATGCCGCACGGGAATGGTATATTTTGTACTATACCTGAACGGGTGTAATCGTAGAACAGGAGCCATTTTCGTGACGCAGAATTATACAAGTCGTGATATTTATAACCAATTATACAACGAGATCATGTCTCTGCAGCGCAAACCCGGTGCGGTGCTGCGGGAAAACGCCCTGTGTGAGGAATTCGGCGTTTCCCGCACCCCCATCCGCAGCGTGCTGCAGGAGCTGCGCATCGCCGGTCTGATCGAGGTCACCCCCTACAAATCCACCCACGTGACCCGACTGGACTTTGATACCATCAGCCAGCAGATTTATCTGCGGGTGGCGGTGGAAACGGCGGTATTGCTGGATTTCTGTGAGCTGTGCACCCCCGAACAGATGGAACAGCTCCACACCCGCAACAACGCCCTGCGCCGTCTGACCCTGCAGCCGGACCCGGCGCCGGAAGCCTTTTACCATCTGGACGGCTGTCTGCACGAATATTGGTTCACCGCCACCGGCAAGGACCAGCTGTGGGAGCTGATCCAGACCAACCAGAACAGCTATTCCCGCTTCCGGATGCTGGATCTGGTGGAAGCCCGCAACTTTGATGAGATTGTCAGCGAACACGACGATCTGCTGCGGGCCATTGCCGCCAAGGACACCGCCCAGGTACGTGACCTGTGTTCCAAGCATTTGTACGGCGGCGTGACCCGCCTGGGTCAGGAACTGCCCACCAAATTTGCGGATTATTTTGTGCCGGGAACCCACTGGCCGGACCCCGTGCACAAAAAGGAGGAGGCCGGCCAGGCATAAGGAGGGGACGCATATGGGACGTTCGGCTACGGTGACCCGCCAGACCCGGGAAACCTGTGTGACCGTGACCATCGATCTGGACGGCACGGGGCGCGCCGACCTGCACACCGGCATCGGGTTCTTTGACCACATGCTGGACGGGTTTGCCCGCCACGGGCTGTTTGATCTGACCGTGAAGTGTGAGGGCGATCTTTTCGTGGACAGCCACCACACCATTGAGGACACCGGCATCACCCTGGGCATGGCCATCGCCAAAGCCCTGGGGGACAAGGCGGGGATTGTGCGCTACGGCAGCTGTCTGCTGCCCATGGACGAAACCCTGGCCCTGTGTGCCGTGGACCTGGGCGGGCGGCCGTACTTTGTGTACGACGCGGCCTTTGCTTCCCAGAACTGCGGCGGTATGGACACCCAGATGGCCCGGGAGTTCTTTTACGCGGTATCCTACACGGCGGCCATGAACCTGCACCTGAAGGTGCTGTACGGCGAGAACGACCACCACAAACTGGAAGCGATGTTCAAGGCCTTTGCCAAGGCACTGGACGCCGCCACCCGCCGCGACCCCCGCATTGAAGGGGTACTTTCCACTAAGGGCAGCCTGTGAGCGCCCGCTCTGACAGATGAAAGGAGAGAAGAACCATGTACAAGGACATGATGAACACCATCGGCTTTGTGGAAGCCGCGGACCCCGAACTGGGCGCCGCCATGCAGCGCGAACTGGGGCGCCAGCGCCAGAACATTGAGCTCATCGCCAGCGAAAACATCGTTTCCCCCGCCGTTATGGCGGCCATGGGCAGCGTGCTGACCAACAAGTACGCCGAGGGCTACCCCGCCCACCGCTACTACGGCGGCTGCCAGTATGTGGACGAGGTGGAGAACATTGCCATCCGCCGTGCCTGCGAGCTGTTCGGCGCCAAGTACGCCAACGTGCAGCCTCATTCCGGCGCCCAGGCCAACCTGGCCGTCTACTTTGCCCTGCTCAACCTGGGCGATACCGTCATGGGCATGGATCTGTCCCAGGGCGGTCACCTGACTCACGGGTCCCCGGTGAACATGAGCGGCAAGAACTACAACTTCGTCTCCTACGGCGTGGACGAAAACGGCTTCATCGATTACAACGCCCTGGCCAAGCAGGTGGCCAAGGTCCGCCCCAAGCTGCTGGTGGCGGGCGCCTCCGCCTATCCCCGGGCCATCGACTTTGAGAAGCTGGGCGAGATCGCCCACGGCTACGGCGCCATGCTCATGGTGGACATGGCCCACATTGCCGGTCTGGTGGCCGGCGGCATGCACCAGAACCCGGTGCCCTACGCCGACGTGGTGACCACCACCACCCACAAGACCCTGCGCGGTCCCCGGGGCGGCCTGATCCTGACCAACAACGAATACATCGCCAAGCGGATCAATTCCGCCATCTTCCCCGGCACCCAGGGCGGCCCGCTGGAGCACGTCATCGCCGCCAAGGCGGTCTGCTTCGGCGAGGCCCTCTCCCCCGCTTTCAAGGAGTACGCCCGCAAGATCGTGGAGAACGCTGCGGCCCTGGCCGACGGCCTGACGGCCCGCGGGGTGAAGCTGGTTTCCGGCGGCACCGACAACCACCTGATGCTGATCGACCTGACCGATGTGGACTGCACCGGCAAGGAGCTGGAACACAATCTGGACGAAGTGCACATCACCGCCAACAAAAACACCGTTCCCGGCGAGAAGCGCAGCCCCTTCGTGACCAGCGGCGTGCGTCTGGGCACCCCCGCCGTGACCACCCGCGGCATGGGTCCCGCCGAAATGAAGATCATTGCCGACTGCATTGCCGACTGCATCTTTGACTTTGACAACAAGAAAGACGAAGTGGCGGCGCGGGTGGCCGATCTGACCGCGCGGTTCCCTCTGTATGAATAAAAAGTGAGGCGTATACTCTGTTATGATTCGTTTTGAGTGTGACTACGGCGAGGGCGCAGCAGCTCCGGTTCTGGACGCTCTGTGCCGCACCAATCTGGAACAGACCCCCGGCTACGGGGAGGACACCTACTGTGACCAGGCCCGGGACCGCATCCGCGCCCTGTGCGGCACGCCGGAAGCGGAAGTGCAGTTTCTGGTGGGTGCCACCCAGGCCAACTTTACGGTGATTGACGCCGCCCTCAAGCCCTGGCAGGGGGTGCTGTGTGCCGACAGCGGCCACATCCACGTGCACGAGACCGGCGCCGTGGAGGCCACCGGCCACAAGTGCCTGACCCTGCCCGGCCATGACGGCAAGATCACCGCCGCCCAGGTCCAGGCCGCCGTGGACGCCCACTGGGCCAATCCCAGCCATGAGCACGAAGTCCAGCCCGGCATGGTGTACATCTCCAACCCCACCGAATGGGGCACCCTGTACAGCAAAAGCGAGCTGACTGAGCTTTCCCGGGTCTGCCGCGCCTGCGGGCTGTACCTGTTTGTGGACGGCGCCCGCATGTCCTACGGCCTGGCCAGTGATGCCAACGACCTGACCTTGAAGGATTACGGCGCTCTGTGCGACGCCTTCTATCTGGGCGGCACCAAGTGCGGCGCTCTCTTCGGCGAAGCCCTGGTACTGACCCACCCGGCCCTGGCCAAGGATTTCCGCTATGCCATCAAGCAGCACGGCGGCATGCTGGCCAAAGGCCGCCTGCTGGGGCTGCAGTTTCTGGCCCTGCTGGAGGGCGAAGGCGACGCCATGCCCTACCTGGCCCTGGCCAGAAAGGCGGACGCCCAGGCCATGCGCATCCGGGACGCTTTTGCGGCCAAGGGATGCCATATGCTGTATGACTCCCCCACCAACCAGCAGTTCCCGGTGCTGCCCGAAGCCTGGATCCAGACGCTGGAACAGAAGTACAGCGTCAGCGAGATGAGCGCTGTGGAGCCTGGCCTGCGGGTGGTGCGGTTCTGCACCAGCTGGGCCACCCGGGATGAAGATGTGGATGCCCTGCTGGCAGACATCGCCGCCCTGTAAAAAGCAATGACAAACACAAACCCCCGCCTTCCATACCTACGGAAGGCGGGGGTTTGTGTTGCTTGCGATTTTGAGGGGGAATGTATATGTAAAACCGGTTGGGGACCGGTGTTGCTGGTTGTCTGGCCTTTGCCGGATCTTTGGCCGCGATTGCGGCCGGTCCTCGCATGGCAAAGGGCGCAGTGGGTATTTTCGGCGTTTGAGCCTTGTCGTTTGTTTTGCTGTTCCTTTTGACAGTTATAAGTATACCGGCAGATTGTGGCAAACGTATAAAAGGCATTTGAAGAATTTGGTAACAATATTTGAACGAATTGTGTCCGACAGAATCTGCCATGCCAGACTATGAAAAAGCCGGCCCCGATGTGTCGGGACCGGCTTTTGGTTGCTCGGAACGGAAATTACTTGCGCAGGCGCTTGTCGCAGCGGACCGCCAGCCAGGTGCCGATGGACTGGAAGACCTGCACCATCACGACCAGCAGCACCGTGGCCACCACCATGATCAGATACTTGTAACGGTAGTAGCCGTAATTGATGGCGATCTGGCCCAGGCCGCCGCCGCCGATGATGCCGGCCATGGCGGAATATCCCAGGATGGTGGTCATGGCGATGGTGGTGTTGGAGATCAGCCCGGGCAGGCTTTCGGGGATCATGACCTTGGTGATGATCTGCAGCGGGGTGGCGCCCATGCTCTGGGCCGCCTCAATGACGCCGCCGTCCACCTCTCGCAGGCTGGTTTCCACCAGGCGGGACACAAAGGGGAAGGACGCCATGAACAGGGGGATGATGGATGCAGGGGTACCGATGGAGGTACCCAGCACCACCATGGACAAAGGCAGCACCGCAATCATGAGAATCAGGAAGGGCACGCTGCGCAGCAGGTTGATGACCGCGTTGAGCAGGGTCATGAGCCAGCCGGGCAGAGGCAGAACCCCATCCTTCTCCCCCACCACCAGCAGCACACCCAGAGGCAGGCCCACCACCAGGGCCAGCAGGGTGGAAAAGAGGGTGGCGTAAAAGCTTTCCCAGGTGGCAAAGGGCAGGTTGGGCAGATTGTCCATCAGGACCTGCCATTCATCCGAAGCAAACAGAAATTCCATTATGCCTGCACCTCCTCATAGGTCAGCCCGGGATAATTGCGGATATAGGCGATGGCCTTTTCGGCCTCGTCGGCGTTGTCGGGCAGGGCCAGCAGCATACTGCCCAGGGTCTGGCCGTTGATGCTGCGGGTGTCTGCCGCCACGATGGAGACAAGAGCCCCGCACTCGATGGCCAGGCTGGCCACCAGCGGTTTGTCGGTGGTCTGGGTGCCGTTGAAGGCCACCCGCACCAGCCGGTGTCCGGCGGGCAGTTCGCCCTGGGGTGCCCCCGCCGGGAAGACCAGGCGGCGGGCCGCCGGGGTCTTGGGGTTGGAGAAGATCTCGGCCACCGAGCCCTGCTCCACCACCTTACCGGCGTCCAGGATGGCCACATGCTGGCAGACCTGTTCCACCACGCTCATCTGGTGGGTGATGATCACCACCGTGATGCCCAGTTCCCGGTTAATGTTCTGGATCAGCTGCAGGATGGCGTGGGTGGTGTTGGGGTCCAGGGCGCTGGTAGCTTCGTCGCACAGCAGCACCTTGGGGTCGGTGGCCAGGGCGCGGGCGATGGCCACACGCTGCTTCTGGCCGCCGGACAGCTGGGCGGGGTAGCTTTCGGCCTTGTCGGGCAGACCCACCAGCGCCAGCAGTTCCCGGGCACGGGCCTCGGCCTTATCCTTGGGCACGCCGGCCAGCTCCATGGGGAAACAGACGTTTTTCAGACAGTTGCGCTGCATGAGCAGGTTGAACTGCTGGAAGATCATGGCAATTTCCCGCCGGGCTTCCCGCAGGCCCCGGGCGTCCAGGGTCTCCATCCTGCGCCCGTTGACCACCACGCTGCCTTCGTCCGGCTTTTCCAGCATGTTGATGCACCGCACCAGGGTGGATTTGCCCGCCCCCGACATGCCGATGATGCCGAAGACATCCCCGTCCTGAATGGTCAGGTTGATGTCCTGAAGAGCGACCAGCGTGCCCGCCTTGGTGGCAAACCGTTTGGTCAGATGTTGCAGTTCGATCATGGTTGTGATTCCTCCCGCAGGGCCGGGTGTGACGCGGCGGAAGGGTTCCGCCGTCGGCCGCAGACAGCCGCGTTGTGTTTCATAAAAAGGGGAACGCCGGGTGGCGTTCCCGCTTTTATGCTATCATGTTTTTCAGAAAATGGCAACCACGGCGCCGCCATAGGTTTCGGTGATGTAATCCTTGACCTTCTGGCTCTTGAGGGCGGCGATGAGGGCCTTGGTGACAGGGGTTTCCTCGTTGCCTTCCTTCACCACCAGCACGTTGGCGTAGGTCTGGGCGGCTTCGCTGTCGGCGTCCTCGGCGGCAATGGCGTCAGCGGCGGAGGAGAAACCGGCTTCGGTGGCGTAGTTGCCGTTGATGACGGCCATATCCAGAGAGGCCAGCTGACGGGGCAGCTGAGCGGCCTCCATCTCCACAATATCCAGGTTCTTGGGGTTGTCCTGGATATCGTTCTTGGTGGCGGTCAGGCCGGCGCCGTCCTTCAGGGTAATCAGGCCCTGGGCGGCCAGCAGCTGCAGGGCGCGGGCTTCGTTGGTGGTGTCGTTGGGCACGCCGATCTTGGCGCCGTCGGCCAGCTCGTCCAGGGTCTTGGTCTTGCCCGGATACAGGCCCAGGGGCTCATAGTGGATGGCAGCCACGCTCACCAGATGGGTGCCGTTTTCCTCGTTGAAGTTTTCCAGGTAAGGACCGTGCTGGAAGTAGTTGGCGTCCACTTCCCCGTTCTCGGTGGCCTTGTTGGGCTGGATATAGTCGGTGAATTCCACCACCTTCAGGTTGATGTCGGCCTGGGCCAGGATCTCACCGGCCACCTTCAGGATCTCGGCGTGGGGCACCGGAGAAGCCGCCACCGTGATGGTGGTGCCTTTCAGGGCTTCGTAGTCCACCGAGGAATCAAAACCGTCGCCGGTCAGGGCAGTGGTGTCCGCCTCGGCGGTGTCGGCGGTGGAGGTGGCGGCGGATTCCGAGGAAGACGGAGCGGTGCTCTCGGAAGCGGGAGCGCCGCCGCAGGCGGCCAGGCTCAGGGTCAGGGCAGCGGCCAGCAGGCCGGACAGAAGTTTCTTTTTCATGATTTCTTTCTCCTTTGATGGCTTGTTTTTTCAGGGAACGGCGCGTGGTTCAGCGGCGGCACATTCGCACACCGGGCTGTCGGCACTTGGGGCCGGTTTTCATAGGGGGTTCCTCCTTTTTGCAAGCGGCGGAAAACAAACAAAAAAGCGGCAGGGCGCTTTCGGCGCCCTGCCGCTGCTGCTTCCTGCCTCAGACCCGAAAAAACGGGCAAGGGGAAACATGCGCAGGTTGCCGAAGCTCACTGCACATGCACATCATCATACCATCACGGCGTTCGTTGAAGTTCATGACAGCATCCCCTTTCCGGCAAATTTTCAGATCGAATGGTGACAGTATACCCTCTTTGCCCGCCTGTGTCAAGGCTTTTGTGCGGAAAAATCGGCGGCAAAAAAGTTTTCCTATATTTTTCCTATATTTTTTCTATGTTTTTCTTGCCTGGAGGCCCCAAACTTGGTATGATAAGGCTGTTATTGTTAGCAAAGGGAGGTTTCCTCATGAAATTTTCGACCAGGGACCGGTATGCGCTGCGCCTGATGGTGGAACTGGCCAACTGCGGCCCGGATGAGCCGCTATCCCTGAAAAGCGTGAGCGAAAGCCAGCAGATCAGCCAGAAGTATCTGGAGCAGATCGTCACCCCGCTGGCCCGGGCGGGCCTGGTGGCCAGCATCCGGGGCAGCCAGGGCGGGTATCGTCTGACCCGCCCCGCCCCCGAGATCACCGCCGGGGATATTCTGCGCGCCATCGAGGGCGATCTGGTCCCCATCCCCTGCCTGTCCAGCCAGGCCGAAGCCTGCCCGCGGCGGCCCCAGTGCCATACCATCGGATTCTGGGACGGTCTGCGCCAGGTGATTGACCGGTATGTGGACGGCATCACCCTGGAAGAGCTGCGCACCATGACCGCCGACGATCTGCCGCCGGCCGACCCGGAATAAGTCTGCCACATCAAAAATCCCCCGACCGGATTGGATCGGGGGATTTTTTCATGTAAACAGATGGATGTTATGCCGCGGGTGTATCCTGCACACTTTCGGGGGCCTGGACCACCTCATTGGCCGGAGGCTCAGCCGCCTGGTCCGGCACCGGGGTTTCCTGTACTTCAGGCACCGGCGTGGGGGTGGGGTGCGGGGCCTGAAGTACAGGAAACCCCGGTTCCGGAC